>Ga0334885_1000366_pt1 | contig 81370 bp, 63 predicted proteins | sample GraSluR1_MG_8_FD_207233 | JGI IMG/M metagenome (GOLD analysis project Ga0334885, IMG submission 207233) | Sludge microbial communities from methane-producing bioreactor in Wageningen University, Netherlands - Granular Sludge_31_05-R1 | ecosystem: Engineered > Bioreactor > Anaerobic >...
AAAAGGGGCGCAGCAAATGGCTAACCTGAGAACCTATAAAAAAAGTAACAACTGGGATCAAGTAAAAAGCCTTATTGTCAACAATAAAGAAGCCGCGTAAGAAAATGGGAAATTTGTCGTACACCCTATTGCTTGCATAATACTTTGCACCCCCCATAACCTTAAATCTCTGGAAATTCCTAAAATGCTCAACTCCTGCCAATCGTTCAATTAACAGCACTAGCATACCTTTATAGTTACGAGGCTGAGGAACAAGATAGTCGGCAATTATAATTACACGGGCAACAGAGCAAGCTTTTGTTAACAGCGCAATTGCAAGCTGTTTGTCGATAGAATGAATAATCATAGGAAAAATAGCATAATCGAACTTTGAACCGACCTGAATATTAAGAAAATCATCGGCAATAAACTCAAAATTTGGGTGGTCTACCTTGCCCCTTGCTGCTTTTATCATTTTGGAATTTAAATCGACTCCAACATAAGAGTTTATCCCCTTTTGCAATAAAGCACTAGCCAGCTCACCCGTTCCACAGCCCACTTCAAGAACATTTGCCCCATGCTCTATCTGCGCTACTACCCTGCGAGTAAGACCGCTAAGCAGTGGTGAGATTAATATATCGTACCAGTTTTTATACACCATATCATCTTCAATATCAAAAAAAAACTATAAAATCAAAAACTGTGTAATATACAAGTGGACAACGAAATGTCTTTTTACATATATTTGCGCACTTTTTTGCAAAACTATGAGTGCAATTTACACAATTATCCTACTGGTGCTATCGAACACCTTCATGACCCTTGCTTGGTACGGCCATCTTAAATTTAAGGAGATGAGCTGGTCGCAGGGTCTAGGCCTTTTCTCAATCATTCTGATAAGCTGGGGGATAGCTTTTTTTGAGTACATATTCCAAGTCCCAGCCAATAGAATTGGCTTCAAAGGGAATGGTGGGCCGTTCTCGCTGGTGGAGCTTAAGGTAATTCAGGAGGTTATTACCCTTGTTGTTTTTATGATATTCACCTTGCTGATTTTTAAAACGGAATCGTTTCGGGTGAATCACCTAATCGGGTTTGTATTCCTGGTTCTTGCAGTATTCTTCATATTTAAAAAATAGCCACTGCATTACATAAAGACAAGGGGGGCACATAATGCCCCCCTTGCTTTATGTTGCATGTATAATTATCCCAAATCGCTTATCCTCTCGAGTTTATACGGATCAATTATCTTCACCCGACGACCATCGAGCTCAAGTATCTTCTCGTTGGCAAAAGCCGAAAGGGTTCTAATGGCATTGGATGTGGTCATATTCGACAGGTTAGCCAAATCTTCTCGCGAAAGGTATACCCTTAGGGTTTGGTTGTCATCCTCAAACCCATAAGTATCGCGAAGGAATACCAACGATTCGGCAAGGCGGCCACGAATATGCTTTTGGGTAAGCGTTACGGTACGACTATTGGACATTCCCAGCTCGGTAGCCACCGATTTAAGAATATGGTATGTTAAGGGTGCATTCGACTGTAGAATTTTGATGAACGAGCTCTTTTCGATAGTTGCAATTATGCAATCCTCCAGCGCTTCAGCCGAGGCTATGTGGTTCTCATCGGCCAGCAGGGCACGATACCCAATAAAACCAATGGGTTTCGCCATGCGAACTATCTGATCGCGGCCTCCTACACCCTCTTTAAATATCTTAACTTTGCCTTTAGTGAGGCACACCAACCCCTTGGGTACATCACCATCGCGATAAATAAGCTCACCCTTACGGTAGTGCGAGCACGAGAAACCTCTAAATAGTTGCTCTTTCTCGCGAGCTCTAAGATTGTGGAAAAGCGAGCAGACACCCTCGAAAGCGCTTTGAATATCTATAGTTGGATGGGCCATACTTATTATATTTTTTAATAAAGTACAACAAACGATTGCAATTAATCACCTGAGTATTACGCTATTATTCAAACAGCAACAATCAAAGGCATACAAAAGATTTGCAAAGATAATAAAAATGTTTTACAGCAGAAAAAAGAAATAATTGCTAAGCCTAGTATTTTGCCACGAGCGGCATACGACGTCCAGAGCCAAACGCTTTGGACGAAACCCTAAGGATTGGTGCAGACTGAAAACGTTTATACTCGCTTATATTAACCATCCTAAGCGTTTTGGTAACCACATCACCATCGAATCCCATTGCGATAATTTCCTCCTGCGACTTATGCTCTTCGATGTACTGAAACAATATCCTATCAAGCACATCGTAATCGGGCAGCGAATCGGAGTCCTTTTGGTTTGGCCTTAGCTCTGCCGATGGTGGTTTGGTTATGGAGTTTACAGGTATAATCTCCTGATTCTTATTGATGTAATGAGCAAGCTCAAAAACTTGTGTTTTATATACATCTCCCAGCACCGATAGCGCACCACACATATCGCCATAGAGTGTTCCGTATCCCACAGCAGCTTCACTCTTATTCGATGTATTTAGAAGCAAATGACCAAACTTATTTGAGAGCGCCATTAGCATTACACCTCTTATGCGAGCCTGGATATTCTCCTCGGTCAGGTTTTCTGGTTGACCTTCGAAAATATGGCCTAGGCTACTACGTAAAGTATTGAACGTGTCCTCAATGCTAACTATATCATACTGTATATTAAGATTTTGTGCGAGCACCCGGGCATCCTCAATGGAATGATTGGATGAGTACTGCGATGGAAGCAATAACACCCTGATATTTTCTGAACCTAGCGCACGCTGTGCAATCGCCAACGTAACGGCCGAGTCAACACCTCCCGAAAGCCCCAAGGTAGCTTTTGAAAAGCCCAACTTGTTGAAGTAATCACGGACTCCAAGTACCAGCGCATCATGAACCTGAGGAATACAATCCTCTTGCTGAACCTTTTGCTGCCTCAGGCTTTTAGCGAGATCATCAGCGTCAATAACTTGAATATCCTCCTCAAAACCCTTCAAGGTTAGGGCTACAGTACCATTGCCATTTAATGCCAACGATCGGCCATCGAAAACCAGGTCGGTATTAGCGCCAACTTGGTTTACAGATACCAACGGAATTCCAAATCGTTTTACATTCCCCTGAAACACCGTAAGCCTTCGGCTTAAGTTTCCGCAGGCAAAGGGCGATGCCGCCACATTAATAATAATATCGGGGCTCTGCTTGGCCAGCTCCTGCATGGGTGATGTGGAGTATAGTTTGCCCCTACCCATACCCGATGAGGGTGGTTGATCGTCCCAAACATCTTCACAAACTGTAATGGCCAAACGCTTTCCGTTTAGCTCAGCTACATGAAATCGCCCATTGGGCTCAAAGTATCTGTACTCATCAAATATATCATACGTTGGGAGTAACGCCTTGCTATGGATGCTTTGAATTTCACCATCTTTAAGGAAGAATGCTGAGTTAAACAGGGGTTTACCCACTGGATTTTCGTTGTAGCTTGGTCCGCCCACAATTGCTGCAATACCATGGCACACCTTTGCTACTCTGCCCATTGACTCTATGCAACGTTCAATAAAATCGGGGTGAGTTAGCAGATCTTGAGGGGCATAACCACATATGGCCAGCTCGGAGAAAACCACTAGTTCTGCTCCTTGCTGCTTGGCAAATGCTATGGCCTCGGTAATCTTGTGAACATTCAGATCAAAGTGGTTTACAGTATAGTTAAGCTGTGCTAGTGCAATTTTCATAGTTACAAAGATGTTGTGCTACCAAATAATTTGCTGCTTTAACTTTTTTACGACACGAACCGGCTAAAACTATGGCCAACAAGACCCATGACAAGGCTGCAACAAGGGGGCTAAAGTAGAGCTTGGACGTATCGAGCGCTGAGCCTAAAATTAACGAGCCTACAGAAATTACCACTACTCCAACTGCGTATGATATTTCGTTGTAAAACCAGGCATATGGAAACAGATATGCTCCTGTGATAATAGCATAGGTCATAATACAATGGCTAGGCATTTTAATTTGCATAAAAATCAGAAATGGGATGAAGAATAGCTGCGCAAAGCTTAGCCACAAACCAAGGGGTTGTAACGGGTAATTTGCAATTTTCCGTTGGGTTTTAATCAATCTCAACATTAGTAACGCTAACGGGAGCATTAACGCACCCACCATAAATGTTAGAACGCTCTTGCTATACGAATCGAACGGTAGGCTCCAGATGATGGTAATGAGAATCCAAACTAAACTTGCTGAAACAATAAAATCGATTCCATTTTTGGCCTTTACGGATAGCTCATGCTTCAGCCCAGACAATTCGTTATGATCCATAAAACAGGGTGTTTTGGAACAATATAGTTAAAAAACTAACCCCACTTTGAGCCCAAAAGTACTTACATTCAGCCCTTTGTACGACTCTTTAAGCGGATGGGTAAGCCCATTGGAGAACGTTAGCCCCGCAAGTATTGATGATGGGCCGCCAAGTGAATACTGAACACCTGCTCCGAAATAGTACGATAAATATGCAAATTGCATTTGTGCTTTGTCGAGCACCTCACGGTCAACATCCATCTCCTCAATCCATGCAAAGCCCTTAAGCCTAACATTTGCTTTTAAACCCAGATTGGCATAAAAGGTGGTGTACCCAATCTCGTTTGTTTTAAACTTAAGCCCCAAAGGTATACTGATGTACTGCCCTTTAACCTTAACGCTTGCCCCCTGATTTACATGATACACGTCATCGAGGGTAACAATGGAGTCGCCGGTATTGTTGAATACAATATTACCACCAACATTGGCTATGGATGCACCCGTGGTTATGGCATACCTGTCGGCAAAATATCTCTCGAGACTAAAACCTGCATTAAAACCCACAACTGGCCCGTTGGATGAGAAGGCCTTGGTATCAGACCTATACCACGATAGCTGAGGTTCGCCATACACGCCAAAGGCGATGTATTGTGCTTTTAACTCCAGTGAGGTTAGCATAAAAATTGCGATTAGAGCAGATAATATAGCACCTTTAGTTTTCATATTGCGTAAGAGTTTGTCCGTGTGGGCAAAGTTATTTTAAAAGTTTGGGTTAAAAAATTATTTTTGGATGCAAACATTAGGCCAACTAAGAGAAGTGTAAAGGAAGTAAAAAAAATGGGTTGCCATAAACTCGCAACCCATCCTTCGATATGGTTAAGAAAGAACTACCAGAGTGTTTCAATACAATCTAATAGAACATACACTTAGAATAGACCTGTGATATTGCCCTCGTTATCAACATCTATTTTTTCTGATGCGGGTTCGGCTGGCAGACCAGGCATACGCATAATCTGTCCGGTGATAGGCACTATGAACCCAGCTCCGGCTGCTACCTCAATTTGCCTTACGGTAACCACAAAATCCTTTGGGCGACCCAACAAATCGGGGTTATCGGAAAGCGACTTCTGCGTTTTGGCCATGCAAACAGCAATCTTATCGAGGCCTAGGTCGTACACCTTCTTAAGGTCGCTCCTAGCCTGCTGCGTATAGTCAACCGCCTCGGCTCCGTATATCTTTTTAGCAATGGTTTCGATCTTCTTCTCTGGAGTCCATTCCCACTCGTATAGGCCTTGGCGTTGCGATAGGCAATTGGGTGCTATTTTGGCCACCTTCTCAGCTAAATCGATGGCTCCCTCGCCCCCCTTACCCCAAACATCCACAACCGACACAGGAACGTTCATATCCTCAGCTGTTTTTTTCACAAACTCTATCTCCTCTTCGGTATCGGAAGTGAATCGGTTAATTGCAACTATGGGGCAAATACCGAATTGGTACATATTCTCAATATGCTTCTGCATATTGCTTATGCCCTTCTTAAGCGCCTCAACATTGGGTTTTGAAACCTCTTTAACAGGCACACCACCATGGTATTTAAGCGCACGAATGGTGGCCACCAGCACAACGGCATTGGGCCAAAGGCCAGATGACTGGCACTTAATGTCAAGAAACTTCTCGGCTCCAAGGTCGAACCCAAAACCTGCTTCAGTTACCACGTACTCACTTAGCGAGAGTCCCATTTTGGTGGCAACAACGGTATTTGTGCCCTGCGCTATGTTAGCAAATGGGCCACCGTGGATAATGGCTGGTGTGTTCTCCAGGGTCTGAACCAAGTTGGGAAGCATAGCATCTTTAAGCAATGCGGCCATAGCGCCTTCGGCTTTAAGGTCACGGGCATAAATTGGCTTTTTGTCGAACGTAAAGCCTACAAAGATGTTCCCTAACCTTTTCTTCAAATCCTCAAGGTCTTCGGCCAAACAAAGAATAGCCATAACCTCCGATGCCGCTGTAATGTCGAAGCCTGTTTCGCGTGGTATACCCGAAGTTGTTCCACCAAGCCCAACAATGATGTGACGCAACGAGCGGTCGTTCATGTCCATTACCCTTTTCCAATGCACAGTTCGAGGGTCGATATTTAGCGAACGAGTCTTACTTTGAATGTTATTATCGATAATGGCAGCCAATAGGTTGTGAGCTTTCTCAACGGCAGAGAAATCGCCAGTGAAATGCATGTTGATGTCTTCCATAGGAAGCACCTGCGAATATCCACCACCAGTTGCACCCCCCTTAATACCGAATACCGGGCCTAGTGAAGGTTCCCTCAGCACAACCGTTGTTTTCTTGCCAATTCGGTTTAGCGCTTGCGACAAACCAATCGATACCGTAGTTTTCCCCTCACCAGCTGGTGTTGGAGAAATAGCCGAAACAAGGACCAACATGTTCTTGTCCAACTTGTTCCTATCAATTAGCTTAAGGGGTAACTTTGCCTTATACTTACCGTAGGGTATCAGGTCATCCTGATCAATTCCAAGCTTTGCCGCAATCTCATTAATGGGTTGCATGGTGCCCTCATGAGCAATTTCAATGTCCGATTTCATAACTATTTATGTTAATGAGTGTTTTTAAAAAATTCAACAATAGCGCTATTACCAAAGTTAACAACTTTTTCTCAAAAGGGTTTAAACAAAACCTTAGGTTTCATTTAATATTCTCAAAAAGATAACTTTATGTCGGCTTACACCAAACTAAGGAACAAAATATCGGTTTGCATCGATATCATTTCGTCTGAAGTAAATTTTAATGGTAAGCAAATATTTGAGCTGGCAAAATTCATAAAAATTTATATCATTTCCACTAAGCAAAGCGAAAAATACTTACATTTGCCCCGTTTGCGGTTAAGGGAATCCCGTGCAAATCGGGAGCAGTACCCGCTGCTGTAATCTCCATTCAACTGCTAGGCAACCTTGCCACTGTCCGCCAGCTGGCGGATGGGAAGGCCGCCCTAGCGGGGAGTAAGCCAGAAGACCTGCCGATGAACAAGCCTCAACTGTAAGCTTTCGGGAATAAAAGCTGAAGATTTTGGTACCAATCTTCAATAGGTTTTCTAAATCCCCTGATTTTACGGTTCGAAGGTTTTAATGTGTAACCATTTAAATCTTTAACCAAATGAAAAGTTTTCTAAAATGTTCTACGCTAGCGCTAATGGTGCTTGTAATTGCTCTGTCGTCATGCTCAGAGAAAGATGATTTTACTACTGAAGTAATCGATTTCCAATCGGTAGCCCTAGAGCCCGAAAGCTATTGGAATGGCTCCGATGGTGCTGGTGAGATGGTGCTAGGCATGGCCAGCTTCAACAATAGCTACGACTCAAACTGGGGTGCATGGTCGGGCTTTGCCATCAGCAACGTTACCGATACTGAAACAGCAGGTTGGAGCAACCAGTACAGCGCATACGTTGCATCGGAGCCTAATGCTGGTAATAATTACGCAGTATCTTACGTAACTGGTACTGTAGCCAACATCACCTTTATTACAGCGGTTAACCTACAAAGCGTTAAAATTACCAACTCAACCTACGCTTACCATTCTATCCTTAATGGCGATGATTATACTCGCAAGTTTGAGGATGGCGATTGGTTTTTACTAACCATAGTTGGGTTTAATAGTGACGAAGAAATATTAGGGGAGGAGATGTTTTACCTTGCTGACTTTAGAAACTCGGCAAGCGTAATAGTTGACGACTGGACAAAAATTGATTTAAGGGGATTAAAAGGTGTAACCAAAATCGTTTTCCATCTCACCTCTTCCGATGTTGGTGAATTTGGTATAAACACCCCAGCCTACTTCTGTATGGATGATTTGGTGTATACATACATGAATTAATGTATCTTGCATATCCATTCGGCAGCTATGGGTGCCGAATGGATATGCTAAAACCCTAAATCCTACAAACCAAACCCATGCGACTAAAACTTTCGTTGATCATATTCTCACTGTCACTCTTTAACTCATGCTGCAACGAGGATCCAATAGAAACTGCTCGATTCGAACTGGCAGATGAAGAGATATCGATAATACCCTATGAGCAGGGGGAGTTGCTATCGTTTACACATTCCAACGGATATACCTTTGATATTGCTGTTGAAGAAAGCAACGTTAGATGGGAAAAACTTCATGATTTTTGCGAGTGGTTTTGCTGTCCACCAACCTATATCTCTGTACAAACCAAAACAGCTAAGCTTGTATCGACTTACCCCAAATTAATATTTGAAATTACCATCGAGGGCAACAGTTACCTTCACTCTGATTACAAAGGCTTTAATATCACCCTAAACAATAAACACCAAGCAACGATTCTATATAACGATGAGTATAACTTCGAAACCGACTCAGCTAGCAATATATTCTTTTACGAGTCGATGGTAATTAGTGGCAAGAACTACCAAAATGTTGTGGAGAAACATTTCGATTCGCATTACTACATCAGCGACACAACCCTACTATTACCTAAATCGGTATATTACAACAAGCTTTCGGGATTACTAATGCTAAAAATGAGTAACGATGAAACGTTTTCGCTTATTAACTAGTGCTGCAGCACTGATGGGTACACTCACCCTGGCATTAAGTTGTGGCGATAAAATTGTTGGTACTTTCTATCTTTCAGAAGAAGCATTAAAATACGAGATAGATACCACAATCACATCATTCAGAATGGTTGATAACCATGGTATTACCGAAGAGTTTTACCTGCATAGCGACAGCTGGGGAACAAGCTATAAGTACTTTCACGAATGGGGTGTAGATGGCAATGCCTTTGGGGAAACCTTTTACGTAAAGTACCTTTCTGTTTTAAATGATTTTTGCATGACGTACGTGCTTAGGGCCGATGTTGATTACTCTGAGCTAGAGGTTGAGTGGGGGTATAAAGATTTTATAAGGTACAACTTTAAGGACAAAAAAGTAGTTTTTGGCACTAAGGCGAAGGTTAAATTTTACGATTCACTTTGGGTAAAAGATCATACCTACGGTAGAATTATCGAAATTGATTACACCGATGTACAAGATAAGATAAGCGAAGACACCCCTGTGAAAACATTTATCTCCGGTGAACGGGGACTAATTAAATTCACGCTAAAATCGGGTGTAACCTTTGAACGTATAGACTACTAATCCAAACAAAAGTCATTACAAGAATTTGTTATGCTTAAAAATAGAGTAGCATTATTTATCACATTGCTCATTGGATTCTTATGGTTCTTTCTTCCAGCAAGGGCAAACAACCTTAACCTAGCCAATGGCGCTATTACTGGCAACACGGTTACCTTTGAAATTGGCTGGGAAAACGCTTGGAACTACACCGAGAACGATGGCAACCATGATGCAATATGGATCTTCGTGAAGGGGCAAACTGCTTCCGGCACCTGGATTCATATAGATGTTGAGCAAAGCAGCACATTACACCATACCTCGTCGCCCCTGACGATAGAAACCGTTTCCGACGGAAAAGGGCTATTCCTACTTCTGCAAACCCAAGGTTTTACAAATGTAGTAGCAGCACAAGTTTCGGTTAAAACCACCGTAAACCTTGAAGAGTTTAGGCAGATAAAAATCTTTGGAATCGAAATGGTTCATATTCCTCAGGGCTCTTTTTATATAGGCGATGGAGCATCGGTATCGTCGCTTGCCGATGCAAGTGGCAACCCGATCCTAGTTGAATCGGAGGAGGAAATTGACCTCACAAAAATTACAATCCATAATCCCAACACTGAATTTGCACCAGCTGAATTGCCACAACTCCTACCCGGTGGTTTTCCCAAGGGAACTGAATCATTCTATGTAATGAAGTATGAGGTTTCACAGCTTCAGTATGTCGATTTCTTGAACACGCTTACATATACTCAGCAGAAGAACCGCACCTCACTCCTACCCTCCTCACCCAAAGGCACATTCGCAATGGTAAACCCCTACCAGCGCGATAGCCTATACCGCAATGGGATTGTAATACATGAGCCGGGGGTTGAACCGAGCAAACCTGCTCGTTACGCAATGGACTACAACAAAAACCAACAGCCTAACGACAACGAGGATGGTTTGCACAGGGCGGCCAACTTTCTTAGCTGGGCCGACCTGAGCGCCTACCTCGACTGGGCTGCACTGCGCCCCATTACCGAGTTAGAATTCGAAAAGTTAAGCCGTGGAAAAAGCACCATACCTGTTGCCGGCGAATTTGCCTGGGGCACAGCAACGGTAAGCAATGCCAATAACCCAACCAATGATGGTACAGTTTTTGAATCGGTAAGCGATGTTCCTTTGTCCGAGAGCGGACTGGCCAATCACGGAACCTATATTGCAACCGAAGGATGGGGATTACGTGGGGTGCTCCGTACTGGTTTTGCAGCCAACGAGAGTACCAACAGGCTTGAGGCCGGCGCAACCTACTACGGTGTAATGGAGATTAGCGGAAATGTGTGGGAGCAAACCATTATGATTGCACGAGGAGGCGAAAACTTCACAAGAACCAATGGCGACGGAATGATCGACGAGAGTGGAAATGCCAATGTGCAGTCGTGGTGTAACCCTAGCACCGCATCGGGCGTATTACTGAAAGGTGGCGGGTGGCAAAGCACCATATCGGATGTTGGATCGTGGCGCGATTTGGCTATTTCCGACAGGTTTTACTCCCACCTAAAACCAGCAAGCAGAAGAAATTCAGTGGGGGGTAGAGGTGGTAGATAAAATAATTGCTATATTTGATTAACAGTAGGAGGTAACATTATGAGAAAAATATACCTAATAGCTCTAATTACTTTTCAATTTACAGCCGTGGTGAATGCCCAAGCCCACTACTCAGGTGGTGCTGGTGGTGGTTACGCATCAACAGCAATAGGAAACAGCACCTTCGCTTTTCAGGGCGATAGCATCACTACCAAAGCATTTGATGTTACAGTGTTTCCAAACCCACTTACCAGCAACGATGTGTTTAAAGCAAAATTCACCGGGCTTAAGCATACCGAGAAAATATCAATTGTTGTTTCGGATATGATTGGCAGCAGGCTAATGGTTGAGCAAGTGGATGCAAGCGACGAGATTACCATTAACCTTCCCATCGATAGGCTCTCGAAGGGAATATACCTCATCACATTCCAGCACAACAACCATAAGATAACACGTCGTTTCAACTATAGTAACTAACCATATACACATAGCATTAAACGCCCTGAGCTTTAACAGTTCAGGGCGTTTGCTTTAACACAAAAGTTAAACTACTCCTGTATATATATACGTTTAACCCTACGCGATACTGATGTGAAAACCTCGTAAGGAATGGTATCGAGCTGCTTAGCTATTTGCTCTACAGAGGGATTCTCGCCAAAAACCACAACCTCTGTACCCTCGGCAACATTCGGAATTTCGGTTATGTCAATGGTGCAGGTATCCATACTCACGTTGCCTATAATTGGGGCAGGCGTTCCATTTACCAAAACGTGTCCTACCCCATTGCTCAATCGTCTATTCAGCCCATCGGCGTAGCCTATGGGAATTGTGGCAACTATTGATGGCTTACTGATAACCCCCTTGCGGTTGTAGCCAACCGTTTCGCCCTCGGGCAGTAGCTTTATCTGCGCAATGTACGACTTGAGCGAATTCACAACCTGTAGCTTTCGCCCCTGCTTTGCGCTAATTCCGTAAAGGCCAATGCCCAAGCGAACCATATCGAACTGAGCATCTGGGAAACGTTCGATACCGGCCGAATTTAAGATATGCCTGATGGGCTTGTAGCCTATGGCCTCTGCAATTCGGTCGGAAATTCGCTCGAATAGGGCTATCTGCTTTCGCGAGAAGTCATCTAGCTCGCCATCGTCGCTTGCCGCCAGATGCGAAAAGATGCTCTGAATATGAATGTAGGGATGATCCTTCACACGGGCAATAAGGTCGTCAATATCGCTTTGCATAAAACCTAACCTATGCATACCCGTGTCAATTTTGATATGTATGGGATAGCTATTAACGCCCTGTTTGCTTGCAGCAGAGACAACGCTTTGAAGACTACCAAAGCTGAATATCTCGGGCTCAAGGTTGTACTCAATCATTAGATCGTAATTCTCAAACGTAGGGTTTAACACTACAATGGGTAGGGCTATCCCCGCCTCGCGCAGGGCTATACCCTCATCGGTAAAGGCAACGCCTAGGTAATCGACCCTATGGAACTGTAAAAGGTTGGCAATTTCATGCGAGCCCGAACCATACGAGAATGCTTTCACCATGGCCATCACCTTTACATCGGGGTTGAGCAAACTACGGAAATGATTTAAATTGCTAACCAATGCATTAAGATTTATTTCGAGGATGGTACGGTGGCTTTTCCGCTCGAGCAATGCCGATATGCGCTCGAACCGGAACTGCCTACTCCCCTTGAGCAGAATGGCTGAGTCAACAAACTCGCTGCGGGTATACCATCGGATAAACGCTTCGGTTGTTACAAAGAACTCGCTTCCACGGGGGAAAATATCTGCAAACCGAGAGATTTCGGTACCAACGCCCAGCACTCGATCGACCCCTTTCACGGTCACCAGATTTGCCACATCGGCATAAAGACTCTCGGATGATTGACCACTTTGGAGTATATCGGAAAGGATAAGCACACGTTGAGAATGCTGCCGCTGCTGCGCAAGAAAATCGAGGGCAATGGATAGCGAACCTATGTCGGAGTTGTAGCTATCGTTTATGATGGTGCATCCATTCACCCCTTCCTTTTGCTCTAGCCGCATGGCAACTGGTTGCAGGTTATACATCCGCTTGGCAACATCAGGAACGCTTACTCCAAGCAATAGCAAAACGCACAAGCAATGCATTGCATTCTCTACCGCCGCCTCATCGGCAAAGGGTATTGTAATGTCGTAGGTTTTCTGATTATAGGCAATGGTTAGCTCCGTTTTACCCTGAACTACAGTGGCCATTTTGAGCAGAACATCTACATCGCCCTTACGACCCCAGGTGAAAAGTTTAACCGATTCCTTGGGGGAGATATTCTTAACCAGGCTATTAATCACCTCATAATCGGTAGAGTAGACAAGAGTCTCCACCTTGGAAAACAGCTTCATCTTCTCTCTTGCTTTGGTCTCAATATCAGCAAAATTCTCCTGATGAGCCATCCCAATATTGGTGAATACTCCAATGGTAGGAGATACAATGGGCTCGAGCTTCTCCATTTCGCCAGGCTGAGAGATTCCTGCCTCGAATATTGCCAAATTACACTTGGAGTTGAGCTGTAGTACCGAGAGGGGCACTCCCAGCTGCGAGTTATAACTCTTTGGGCTACGGATAAGCTGAAAATCGGTTCCTAGCAGCTGCGAAAGCCACTCCTTTACTATTGTTTTGCCATTACTGCCTGTGATACCTATAACGGGTAGCGTGAAGCTCTGCCTATGGTAGGTTGCTAGCTGTTGTAATGCTTGGAGGGAGTTGTATACCTGAAGGAAAGCAGCATCGGGATGCTCTGCACTGAGATTTGCCGCACTGCTCACCACAAATACCCTAACACCACGGGCGTAGAGCTCGGGGATATAAGAGTGGCCATCGTGCTGCTCACCCACCAAGGCAAAGAATACCGAATGTTGGGTTTGCATCACCATTCGGCTATCGGTTACCACTACCTGAACGGGTTCTTGCTTTAAATCTCCATAGGCACGAGCATCAATTATCTTCGCAAGCTGTTCAATGCTATAGTGTAGCATAAGTTGGGTATTTCAGTTTAAAGTAATAACGCAAATGTACCCAAGAATAATTAAAATTCCCAGCGGTATAAAACACCACAACCGATTAATCAATAAGTTGGGTACAATTGTAAGAATAACAGACCGTTATCCAGAATTCCAGCGAGAAGTGAATATTTGTACCGTTAATAAATTGTAATAAGTTTTCATTGATAAATGAACCAAAAAGCCTTACGTTTGAAATAGGTTTTAAAACGCAATATGGAAAGATTAAAATTTATAGATTTATTTTGTGGTATTGGGGGCTTTAGAGTAGCAATGGATGAAGCCTGCAAGGAGAATGACATTGTCCCTGAATGTGTTTTCTCCTCAGATATTGACCCATACTGTCAAGACAGCTATGAAGCAAATTTTGGGCATCGCCCCGCAGGTAATATAACCAAAGTCAATGAAAAGGATATTCCAGACCACGATATTTTATTTGCGGGTTTTCCTTGTCAGCCCTTCAGCATAATCGGTCAAATGCAAGGCTTTAGCGATATCAGGGGAACTCTTTTTTTCGATATTGCAAGAATTATAAAGCACAAGCAACCTAAAGCTTTTATCTTAGAAAATGTAAAACAATTAGTTGGACACGACAAAGGAAGAACGCTTAAAGTTATAATAAAAACCCTTCAAGAATTAGGTTATGATGTCCATTACGCGGTGCTAAACGCACTTGATTATGGATTACCACAGAAAAGAGAGCGGGTGATTATTGTAGGACATAAGCAACCTATTCTTTTCTCATTCCCATCACCCATAAGACCCTTTAAACCACTATCAGAAATACTTGAAAAAAAGGTGGAGCCAAAACATTACGCATCTGAATATATTGCGACTAAAAGGAAACAAAAGCATCAATCTGCATATAAGCTTTCAATTTGGCACGAAAACAAAGCAGGAAATATTTGCTCGTACCCTTATTCTTGTGCTTTGAGAGCAGGAGCTTCATACAACTATCTTCTTGTAAACGGAGAGCGTAGGCTGACCCCAAGGGAAATGTTTAGGCTTCAAGGCTTTCCGGATAGTTACAAAATTGTTGTTAATGATAGTCAAGCACGTAAACAGGCAGGAAATGCTGTTCCCGTGAATATGGTTAAAGCAGTTATTCTTAAACTTTTACCATACGTTGCAACCACACTAGATATGACATCTGTTTTACGTGAATATGGAGTGAACTATGGAGAAAGATAAATCCCCCAAGTTAAGAACGGTAAATAAATCTGTTTCTGCTTTTCCTTTAAATCAATTTCCAAAAGAATTCCCTTTTTTGCTCGGGAAAGAGTTGATTTACCTATTAGCATCCAAAGGAAAGCCCGAACTTGAGGGTACAGAATGGGAAAATATTTTTGCAAACTGCATCGGTGCAGACTGGAAACCATCAAATGTTGGGCTTGATGATGTTGTGCTAGGAAATACTGCTTGGGGTGCAAAAACAGTTAAATCATCTAATCCATCAAATCAGAAAAAAGTAAGATTAATCTCGGGCAGAAACTCACCAGTGTACTCCTATGGAGAAATCATAGATACTTCAAGTGACCCAATGATTATAGGAAAACTTATCCTTGACATTTGGAACGAATGGGTTTCTGCAATAAGAGAGAAATTCAAACATTTAAGGACTGTTGTTCTAATAAAATCCAATGAATTAAGAGAAGTTGTGGTATTTGAATTTGACACAGTTCGCTATGATTATGAATTATATACGTGGAAGTGGAATAAGAATAATAACTTAGAAGGAAAAGAAAAAAGAACAGGTGAGCATCGTTTTACGTGGCAACCTCACGGTTCTCAATTTACAATTATTGAAGAAGTCCCTTCGCCTAGTTTAATCATTAGAGTTAAACAGCCAACTACTCTTGACAAAGAGCAGATTTTAAAAGCTTTAGGTTTTGACAACTCTTGGATAACTGTTACTCAAAAAGACGAATAGATTAAACAAGTTCAACTACTTACATTATCATTGTTGATAATGTTGTTAATAATGTACTGCAAATCTAAAGGTCGGCAGACAGGGCTAGTAGGTTTGGGCTGAATGGTTTAGGCGAGCGGGTCGACATGCTGGGAGCTTCATAACGTGGGATAAATCCCAAGCCTCGCTCCCCATATTGCTAACACCCCCAGCCGTTGTAAATCCGAATAGGGTTAGTATTTAGCCAGTTCCTTTCGGAAGGCTGCGTTGGGGATGTATCCTTCTGTATCATCAGAAAACTCGGGCTTAATCCGCTCAACAAAGTACATGTTGATTTCGCCAATATTCTTAGCATACTCTTTCCCTCTGAAAGTACACTGAAAGTAGTCCTTAATAGCATTATAGGTTGTTTCGGACACATTGACCATACCTGCCTCTCCCTTAGATTCCATTCGGCTAGCTACGTTCACGGTATCGCCCCAAACGTCGTATGCAAACTTCTTTTTTCCAATAACCCCTGCCATAACGCTGCCGGTGTGTATACCTATGCGTAGTCGCCAAAGAGGTTTGTCTTCGAGTTGATCAACTTTTACCTTCTCCTCAACAAACTTTTGAATTTCCAACCCAGCAAGAACTGTGTCGAAAGGGTGGCTCTTATTGATTTGAGGCACACCGCCAACGCACATGTAGCAGTCGCCAATGGTTTTTATCTTTTCAATAAAGCGCTTGGTGGTAATCTCGTCGAACGCCTCGAAGTAGTAGCTGAGGGCTGCCAAAAAATCCTCGATAGAGTTATATGAAACCGAAAGGCTCGAAAAGTTCACAAAATCGGCAAACATAACCGACACCTCGTTATACTTCTTAGGTTTTACAAACCCTTTCTTTTTGAGCTGATGTGCCGCCACCTCGGGCAGTATATTCAGGAGTAGGGCATCCGATTTATTCTTCTCCTCCTCAAGCGATGCCTTTTGAATCTCAATCTCATGTCGCTGCTCATCGAGCTTACGGTTGGCATCCTCAAGGTGCTCCATTATGGAGAGGAGGTTATCATGCTTGGCGCTTAGCGCCTCTTCGGCCATTTTAAGGTCGGTAATATCGGTTTCAATGGCAATTATTTTGCTAAGCACACCTGCTGAATCATATATGGGGGTGAGCGATGTTTGAATATTTTTTCGGGCGTTGCTGCTGGTGTACCAAATTGACTCGTAAACAATATGCTCACCAGACTCAACACACCTCTTCATCAACTCTGCTGTATTGCTATTGATACCATTCTCAAAAAGATTACCGCCAAACTTTTCACGAAACTCCTCTAGATTACACTCGTAAAGCATTTCGAACCCCTTGTTAACCCACACAACCTCTCCCCTACTATCAATAATGGCAAGCGAGCTACCCGCTTTGCTTGCAGCATAGGAGATATCGTTTAGCTGTTCCGATTCTTCAAATAGTTTATTGGTGTATTGCCTTCGGGCTAGGGAAATTGCTAATCGATGGGGTAGGGATTCATAATCTCTTGGGTACTCAAAATAATCATCAAACTTCGCAAAGAATTCAGGGTCTTCAGCTAGAATTTCAGAAGAGGAAACTGCTAGCAGGATAGGAATCCACTTACTGGCAGGAATAGAGTGAATTATAGAAATTACCTCGGAAAGCTTTTGCTTACCTATGGATGAGTCGAGAATTAGTATGTTGGGGTTTATATCCGATATTTGTTGCGTGTAATTAGAATCATTGTTAAAGTCGAAGGCATGAAGAGTAAAATTCATGTCAGGTTTGGCAAGAACGCACTCCAAAGATTCTAAAAACGTATTGCTACTACAAAAGCATAAGACGGTATATCCCATCACATAACAATTTCCACTTGCTAAAGATAGAAAAGATTATTGTGAAAACTAAGCACCTTGATGAATAAAGATGGTGAAAATTGCTCTAATCGAGATTCTCTATATGACTATTAATAATTACGCTGTAAAGGTCGAAACCCCCTTCCCCCCCAGGGCGATTGCTTGAGAAGATCATCACCCTAAGCTCTGCAAAATCAAACGATATTGGCCTGAACTCATCGAACTCAGAATTAATTTGAGGGCCAAAGTTTTGTGGAGCGGACCACTGGCCATCCTCCAGGAATGAGTAATACAAATCGTATCCGCCGAACCCGCCCTCACGGTCGGAGGCAAATACCATAAAATCGCCATAAATTGACGGGCATTTATCGTTACCAACACTTGAAAGTGCCTGCACCTTTTCAATATCAACCTCCTGATCAGCTTTAAGAAATTCGTGCAAGGGCAAGTTATCTGAAGGAACAAGGCTATAAATATTATACTCTTCAGAGTCTCTATTGCTACAGAAATACAAGGTTCCTAGCTTATCAAATGCAGGGTACAGGTCGTCGGCATCGGAGTTTAAGGTCGATGCTTCGTATGGACCGTACAATCTTTGCAGCCCATTATAGCTCCAATCCGATCGAGGGGTATACACATAGCTGATGTTAAACACCCCCTCGCTGTTTGTGGCAAAGAAAAAGTACTCGTATGGGTACTCGTAGTATGATAATGGCCCAAGCTCATCGAAATCGCTATTTATCAATGGGAAAAGTTTATCTATAAAACTATCGCTTGTACCTATAGGAAAGGCAAAGTTCAGCACATCATCCTTGCTATGATAGGTAACCTCGATAACCTTAAAGACAAAATCAAAGTTCTCGCCATTGCTATTCCTATTTGAAGAGAAAACTAAAGGAAGCGACCCGTATCTGTAGGGGAGATCCGAATTGTAATCGTCGAACTCCGAGTTAATCTTCTCGAGGTTCACCGGGGTTTCAGTGATAATTGTATCGTATTCGAATTCGTAATCTTGTGGCTCATCGGGCAAGCAGCCTGCCAAGGTAAGCAAAAGCACACCAAGGGCTAAAAGTTCTGTTTTCATAGTAGGCTAAATTATTAGGTTGATGCAATGTTACAACAAGCATTCCACAAATTGTCGTTGGGGGGCTGTGCAACAATCTTTATCATCTGGTCGGTTACAGGATGGGTAAACTGTAGCATTCGGGCATGCAGATTGATACCTCCATCGGGATTGGAACGTGATGCTCCGTACTTCAAGTCGCCCCGGATAGATAGGCCAATTTTAGCCAGCTGTGCCCTAATCTGATGATGCCTACCAGTGTGCAGTTCCACCTCCAGCAGGTAGTATCGACCTGTGCTACCCAACAGCTTATAGGTTAGTCGGGCCTCCTTCCTGTTGGGCTTTTGCTCGGTGTAAGCGTAGGATTTGTTTTTCTCAGGATTACGAACCATATAGTGCTTAAGGGTATCGATATTCTGGGGTGGAATTTTATCAACAATAGCCCAATAGAACTTCCTCACCTCTGCTTCTTGAAAAAGTTTATTCATTCGGCTTAACCCTTTGCTTGTTTTAGCAAACAGAACCACTCCGCTTACGGGTCGGTCAATTCGATGGATGGCCTCAAGGAATACATTCCCCGGCTTACCATCCCGCTTTTTTAAAAAGTTTCGAATGGTCTCAAGCATCGACTCATCGCCAGTTTTATCACCCTGAACTATCTCACCACAGAGCTTATTTATGGCTATTAGATGGTTATCCTCGTACAGAATTCTATCCTGAAGATTTTGCATAGCTACTGTCTAAATTGTTTAGTATTGTTCCCGCTCGTTGGGGAAATCTAAACTTTTAACATCCTTAATGTATGATTGGAAAGCCCCCATCATTTCGGCATACAGGTTATGGTAACGACGAAGGAAACGGGGAGAAAACTCCTGGGTTATACCTAGCATATCATGAACAACCAGCACCTGCCCATCAACGCCAGGGCCAGCACCAATACCTATTATGGGGATCTTTAGTTCGCGCGACACTTGAACCCCTAGCTTAGCTGGAATTTTTTCAAGCACAATGGAGAAACAACCGGCATCCTCAAGGATGTGAGCATCTTCAACCAGCTTATCGGCCTCCTCCTCCTCTCGAGCTCGAACCACGTAGGTGCCGAACTTATGAATTGACTGAGGTGTTAACCCTAGGTGCCCCATGATGGGTATGCCTGCAGACAGGATCCGGTTAACTGAATCCAGTATCTCACGCCCACCTTCCAGCTTTATGGCATCGGCTCCCGACTCTTTCATTATTCGAATGGCCGAGGTAAGCGCCAACTTCGAATCGCCCTGGTAAGTACCAAACGGCATATCAACAACAACCAGCGCACGTTTAGTGGCTCTAACAACCGACTGTGCATGGTAAATCATCTGATCAAGGGTAATGGGTAGCGTTGATTCATGGCCAGCCATTACGTTAGAAGCAGAGTCGCCCACTAGGATGATATCAATACCAGCTGCATCGAGAATACGAGCCATCGAAAAGTCGTATCCTGTTAGCATCGCAATCTTCTCTCCCCTCAGCTTCATCTCATGAAGCACATGGGTTGTTACAATCTTGGCTTTACCTTCAGTAGACATAGCAATTATGATTGATGTTATAAGAATTCCACAAAGATACTGGATTAAAAAGATAGTTCGCTCAAAATGATAAGGTTTTAAACACCTGAATTAAGGGTAACGGAGAATGACCAGGATGATCGATGGTATAACACTTGCTTCACCTGCCTTTTTGTCAGCAATAATAGCACCAAAGCAATCAAACCATAATCCCCTAACTGACACTTAGATAAAACTTATCACAATGCTGATTGTCTGATTATTGTGGTAAAAAGTAATTATGACAAATACGGCTAATCAAATAAATGTCTATGCCAATATATCACTAGAAATTGCATAAAAATCAGTTGGCATAATCATTGAGAAACTGTTAACTGAATTTTTAAATCGAATAAACTAATCTTTAAAAAAAACATAAAGCAATGAGCAAAATTATTGGAATAGACCTTGGGACAACCAACTCTTGTGTTTCGGTAATGGAAGGAAACGAGCCGGTTGTTATTCCCAACAGCGAAGGCAAAAGAACCACACCATCCATAGTGGCATTTGTTGAGAATGGTGAGCGCAAGGTGGGTGATCCTGCAAAGCGTCAGGCGATTACCAACCCCAAAAAAACCATATTCTCAATTAAGCGATTTATGGGTGAGACCTACGATAAGGTTTCGAAAGAAATTGACAGGGTATCGTTTAAGGTAGAGAAGGGCGATAACAATACACCACGCGTTGTAATTGACGATCGCAAGTACACCCCACAAGAAATTTCGGCCATGGTGCTTCAGAAGATGAAGAAAACCGCTGAGGATTACCTGGGCACCGAAGTGCATGAGGCAGTAATTACTGTGCCAGCATACTTTAGCGACTCGCAGCGACAGGCTACCAAGGAGGCTGGCGAGATTGCAGGTCTTAAGGTTCGCCGTATTATCAACGAGCCCACCGCTGCTGCGCTAGCATACGGACTCGACAAGAAAAGTGTTGACCAAAAAATAGCAGTGTACGACCTGGGTGGTGGAACCTTCGATATCTCAATCCTTGAGCTGGGCGATGGCGTTTTCGAGGTAAAATCGACCAACGGTGATACCCACCTTGGGGGCGATGACTTTGACCAAAAAATTATTGACTGGCTCGCAGAGGAGTTTAAAAAGGATGAAGGGATTGACCTCAGAAAAGATCCCATGGCTTTACAGCGCCTAAAGGAAGCTGCCGAGAAAGCGAAGATTGAGCTATCGAGCTCATCGCAAACCGAGATAAACCTGCCATACATAATGCCTGTTGATGGTATACCAAAGCACTTGGTACGCACCTTAACCCGCTCGCAATTCGAGAAATTGGTAGACGATTTGGTACAGGCAACCATTGAACCTTGCCGCAAATCGCTTAAGGATGCTGGGCTAAGCGCATCTGATATCGACGAGGTAATACTAGTGGGAGGATCAACTCGTATTCCAGCAATACAGCAGGTGGTAGAGAAATTCTTCGGAAAAGCCCCAAGCAAAGGGGTTAACCCCGATGAGGTGGTGGCAGTTGGTGCAGCTATTCAAGGCGGTGTGCTTACCGGTGAGGTTAAGGATGTACTTCTTCTTGATGTTACCCCCCTATCGCTTGGTATCGAAACCATGGGTGGCGTTTTCACCAAGCTAATTGAGTCTAATACCACCATTCCTACCCGTAAGAGCGAAACCTTTACAACTGCATCGGACAATCAGCCATCGGTTGAGATTCACGTGCTCCAGGGCGAGCGCCCCATGGCCAGCGCCAACAAAACCATTGGCCGCTTCCACCTCGATGGAATTCCACCAGCACCCCGTGGTGTACCCCAAATTGAGGTGACCTTCGATATCGACGCCAACGGTATCCTTAACGTATCGGCTAAAGATAAGGGAACTGGTAAAGAGCAACGCATTCGTATTGAGGCCTCATCGGGACTAACCGAGGACGAGATTAAGAAGATGCGCGAAGAGGCCAAGGCCAATGAGGAATCGGATAAGCGGGCCCGCGAAAAGGTTGATAAGCTTAACACAGCCGACAGCCTGATCTTCCAAACTGAAAAGCAGCTTAAAGAATTTGGCGACAAGCTACCCGCCGATAAGAAAGGCCCCATTGAGCAAGCCCTAGCCAAGCTTAAGGACGCTCATCAGAAGCAGGACATTGAAGCTATTGATGCAGCCAGCAACGAGCTAAACAGCGTATGGCAAGCAGCCTCAGAGGAAATGTACAAGGCACAAGCACAGCAAGGGCAATCAAACGGTGAGCAGCAAGCCTCTGGCGATGCCAATCAGAAAGCCGACTCGAACGAGGAGGTAACCGATGTAGATTTTGAAGAGGTAAAGTAAATTCTTATCACCTCATATCAACCAAAAGCCTCTGGAACTTTCCAGGGGCTTTTTTATAAGGAATTACACTAGTGTCTGACTAAATATTTTTTTAATGATAATCATATGACAGATTTCTCGCTTCGCTCGAAATGACAGGCTGTTACGCTGTGAGAGGAGAGTGGGGAGATGGCGGCTTCGTCGCCATCTCCCCCTCTCCCACCTTGACCTTTTGAAAGTCGTGTCATTTCGAGCGAAGCGAGAAATCTATATTTACTAGTCGGTGAGTAGTCAATGAATTACTATATTTACCGTTGTAACAAAACCAGTTTTACCAAGCCATGAAAAAAACTACATACATACTTCTGCTTCTTCTTTTGCCTCTCCTTGGCTTCTCTCAGGTTGATACGGTTTTCAACCAAATTGATCACCTAAATAGAATGCAAGGGCATTGGAAAAAATTTTACAAAAATGGAAAAGTAGCATACAAAGGATTTTTTAAGGACGATAAGCCCCGCGGTGAGTTTACCCGTTACCATGAGAATGGTGTAATGAGCGCTAAGCTCCACTTTAGCCAATGCGGCGATACTGCTCAAGCAACCCTTTACAACACATTGGGAAGAGAAGTTGCCAAGGGCAAGTATCTAAAAAAGCAAAAGCATGGCGTATGGGATTACTTTAATGCACGCAGTCAAAAGGTTTTCTCCGAGGAGTACAACCTGGGGCAAAAACATGGAAAGTTTATTATCTACTACCCAACAGGTGAGATTTTTGAGCAGGTGCTCTGGCAAAACGACAAGAAAAGTGGTGCAACAACTCAGTTCTACCTCAATGGCCAAATCAAATCGTTAATTTTTTACGAGGATGGTACCGAGCACGGCCCTGTACGGCTTTACTACCCCGACGGAGAAAAAAGGCTTGAGGGGAAATATGCTCATGGCCTAAAAGATGATGCCTGGAAATTTTACGATGGCCACGGTAAACTGGTGAAACAGGTTACCTACATTAAAGGCATCGCAGAAAACCACGATGAACTTGTTGAGCAAGAAACCAAGGAGCTTGATGAGCTGTTACGCAATGTAGGTAAATATCAGGATCCTGATTTTGAGGATTTTGTGGGAGGTCAAAGGTATTAGTTAAAAACATAAAGGCTGCTATTTTTAGCAGCCTTTAAATATTAACCCAAATCCTCTCTACCTAAATAGCATAGGAACCAAATCAACCACGCGGTTTGAGTAACCCCACTCGTTATCGTACCACGAAAGGATTTTAACGGTTTTACCGTTCACCATGGTAGCCGATGCATCGAAGATCGAGCTGTGTGAATTATGCACAATATCAACAGAAACAATTGGATCTTCGGTATACTCAAGAATTCCCTTCATTGGGCCTTCAGCAGCCTTCTTAATAGCAGCATTCACCTCTTCCTTGGTCACTTCTCTTTTTAAGATTACGGTTAGGTCAACCAGCGATCCTGTTGGTACCGGAACACGAACGGCCAATCCATCGAGCTTCCCTTTAAGCGAAGGGATAACCTTGCCAACAGCTTTGGCTGCACCAGTGGTGGTAGGAATCATTGAAACGGCGCAAGAGCGAGCCCTGCGAAGATCGCTGTGAGGAGCATCAAGAATACGCTGATCGTTGGTGTAGGCGTGAATGGTGTTCATCAAGCCATTATCAATACCAAACTCATCGTTAAGCACTTTGGCAACAGGAGCAAGGCAGTTGGTGGTGCATGAAGCATTCGACACACACTGATCCTCAGGCCTTAAGTCTTCATCGTTAACACCCAGTACAACCATACGGTCAATCTCATCCTTCGAAGGAACACAAAGAATCACCTTTTTTGCACCATTCTTAATATGGTCACCATAACCACCCTTTTCGCTTTCGCGCTTGGTAAAAATACCTGTTGACTCCACAACTACATCTGGGGTTTGTGCCCACTTAATGTTGATGGGGCTACGCTCGGCATGCACAGGATACTTCGTTCCATTTGCAATTAGTGCGGTCTCATCGTAGCTAACTGTTCCGTTGAATTTACCCTGGGTTGAGTCGTATTTTAGAAGATGAGCTAGCGTTTTTGTGTCAGTTAAATCGTTAATCCCAACGATCTCAATGTCGGGGCGCTCAAGAGCAATCTTGAAAACATTACGCCCAATACGGCCGAAGCCGTTAATAGCAACTTTAATTTTTGCCATAGCCTTTTGGTTTTTTTAAGTTAATATAATACAACAGTGTGCAGTAGAAGTCTCAGAATTCAGTTCAAAGGTACAAAAAATATAAATAGCTAAACCCGATACAAGCTGAGCACTGCTTGAAATAAACGCAAACGGTTGAGCTCACAGTCGCAGTGGGGATTAGCCATTTGTAGATTGGCTGTAGACAATTAGCTGCCTAATAAGTCCAGAATCTCCTCCTTCGATTTAACTGGATTTAACCCGTGCTCTGAACCAAGTTTAAGCATTAGCGTGTAGGCTTCGTCAAAATCATTCTTAATATCTCCATCAAGTATTGCCTCCTTAATGGTATCTTTTATTATTCCAACCGGCCTGCTGGGTTCAATGCCGAAGACAGCCATAATAATCTCGCCTGTAACTGGGGGTTGGAAGTTACGAATGGCATCTTTCTCCTCAATCTCCACTAGCTTTTTGCGTACCAGCTTAAAGTTGGCCAAGTAGCGCTTTACCTTGGCATCATTCTTTGAGGTGATATCGGCTTCGCAAAGGGTCATGAGGTCATCAATATCATCACCAGCATCGAATAGCAGACGGCGCACAGCCGAGTCGGTTACATCATCGCTCGAGAGGATAATGGGCCTAAGGTGAAGGTGAACCAACTTCTGCACGTACCTCATCCTGTCGTTTAGCGGTAGCTTGAGCCTACGAAATATCTTAGGCACCATCTTTTGGCCCACAAACTCATGCGAATGGAAGGTCCACCCCTGCCCCTTTACATACTTTTTGGTTAAAGGCTTGGCAATATCATGCAGTATGGCAGCCCAGCGCAACCATAGGTTGTCCGATTTTTCTGCCACATTGTCAAGCACCTGAAGCGTGTGGTAAAAGTTATCCTTATGATTATGGTTTTGCACCGTATCGACCCCCTTTAGGGCACTAAATTCGGGGAAGAACTGCTCAAGCAACCCTGTTTGCTCTAGCAGCAAAAATCCATCCGAGGGTTTTTTCGATAAGATTATCTTATTCAGCTCATCAACAATCCGTTCTATCGAGATGATTTGTAAACGCTCCTTATTAACCGAAAGTGCCCTAAATGTTTCACGCTCAATATCAAACTTTAGCTGAGTTGCAAACCTAACCGCACGCATCATACGTAAAGGGTCATCGGAAAAAGTTTTGCTGGGATCTAAGGGGGTACGAATGATCCTATCCTCAATATCGGCAACTCCATCGAAGGGATCGACCAACTCGCCAAAGCTACTGGGATGCAAACTTATTGCCAGGGCATTGATAGTAAAGTCTCGCCGAAGCTGATCGTCCTCAATGGTGCCATCCTCTACCACAGGTTTCCTCGAGTCGGCGCGATATGACTCCTTCCTAGCCCCTACCAGCTCCACCTCCCAGTTGCCCACCTTTAGCTGAGCCGTTCCAAAACGCTTAAAAACAGTTACCCGTTTTACCCTCAACTTTTTGGCTAAACGTTCTGCCATCTCAATTCCTGAGCCTTGGACCACAATATCAATATCTTTTGAATTTCGCTTTAAAAAGATATCTCGAACAAATCCTCCCACCACGTAGGTGGGCCTATCTAGCTCACCAGCAACTTCCGAAACGGCTTTAAAAATCTTACTATCTATATATTCGTGCATAATGCTAACTGACATTCCACTTAGTAAACCTGACAAAATTACAACTTATTAGCAATACTTTGTATGGCCATACTTTACCTATGATACTAGTAATTATCCCCAAATGCTACCCAATACGCTGTTTTACATATTGTTACAACACAACACCTCGTTCAATATTTAATTCAATAAATAGTTGAAAATATTTTATGGAATGCAATTTGTTATCTAACTATCTACATATTTACTTAATTTAATCAAAATAAACTATGAAACTATTACAAACCGCTGTACACGAGATTGAGACAGCAGCAGAACTTGAGAAAATTATTAGCGAGCACGAAAACGTTATGGTGTGCTGTGGCCGTATGGGCCCCATGTGCATCCCCGTGTACGATGTGATGGAAGAGCTGGAAGAGGAACGTCCGAACGTGAAATTTTACTCCATGGCTTTTGATACACCCGAAGCAGGGATCATAAGAAATGCTCCTATGTGCAGCAGCTTTATGGGTTTACCCTTTACCGTGTACTATAAAAACGGTAAAATGGTTAAGGCCACCACTAGCATACAGAACAGAAAGCAGATTACCGATATTCTCGATGAGTACTTGAGCTAATCGACCACAAACAAGAAAATAATTTTAGCTTTAGGTTAAAAGAGATGGACGAAGTTTTTGATGTAATGATTGTAGGCGCAGGTGCTGCGGGGCTTACCGCAGGCATCTACGCCTCAAGGGCTAAGCTAAGCACGGTAATACTTAACGAAGGAGCTATTGGTGGACAAATGGTGCTAACCAACGAGATTGCCAACTACCCCGGTGTTGAGACTACCAACGGCTTTGTTCTGGCCAACACCATGAAGAAGCAGGCCAAGGACTTTGGCTGCAAAATAAAATCGAACGTAAAAATTGTTGAGTACAAGCTGAACGAAAAGATAAAGTCAGTAGTGCTCAACGATGGCCAAACCTTTAGCGCCAAAACGGTAATCCTTGCACAAGGAGGGCGTCCACGCTCATTGAACATTCCTGGCGAGGAAACGTTTAAAGGCAGGGGTATCTCATACTGCGCCACATGCGATGGTGAGTTTTTCACCGATAAGGAGCTTATTGTGGTTGGCGGAGGCAACTCAGCCCTTGAGGAGGCAGTAACGCTAACCAAGTATGCAACCAAAGTAACCATAGTGCATCAGTTCGATCACTTTCAGGCCTTCGAGCATGCAGTGCAGGAAGCAAAAAATAACCCCAAAATCGATTTCGTTATGGGGTCGGAGCTACGCGGGTTCTTTGGCAACGGTAAGTTGGAAAAGGTAAGCATCGAGAACCTTGCTACCAAGGAGCTATTCGATAAAAAGGTAGATGGAACATTCATCTTTATTGGTTACCTGCCAAACACCGAATCGTTGGAAGGGGTTGTAACGCTCAACGAGCGTAAGGAGATTGTGGTTGATGGTGAGATGAGAACCAATATACCCGGCGTATTTGCTGCTGGCGACTGTATCGCCAAGCGATACCGACAGGTAACCACAGCAGTAGCCGATGGTACCGTAGCAGCGCTTAGCGCATCGGAGTACATTAGAACCAATAATTAATCGCTGGTATGAATCAGGTAAAGTCGTTAGCAGAGCTCAAAGCACTAGTTGCAGATAAGGAAAGGGTCTACCTACTTCTGTACAAAAAAGGTGCCGATAAAAGCGAGTGTGCACTTCGTAACGTTGAGCTGGGTTTAAAAGATATTGCTGGAATAGAGGTATACGTTGCCGATGTAACAAGCACCAGAGATATTCACCCAGCATATAGCGTAACCACCGTACCTACGCTTATTGAATTTGATAAAGGTGCGGCAAAGAATGTTGTAAAAGGCTGTAACAATAGCAATTACTACAAGGCACTTTTTGATGATGCCCTTTATGTAGTTGATACCAAAAACGAGGAAACACCTCAAAAGTCGGTAACGGTATACTCTACCCCAACCTGCTCATGGTGCAACACGCTAAAAGCGCATTTGCGTAAGCACCGCATTAGGTTTACCGATATTGATGTGTCGCGAAACCAGAGTGCTGCCGATGAGATGGTAAGGCGATCGGGTCAACGAGGAGTACCGCAAACCGATATTGGTGGCGAGATGATCGTGGGCTTCAATCAGGCTAGAATAAACGAGCTGTTGAACATAAGATCATAAGTGCTTAGGCATTCATAAAAAAATTTGTAACTTAATTTCTTTTGAATTAGCTATGAAAGAATTACAACCAGTTAACCAAAATGTGCTGTTGGACTTACCCACCGACAGCGAAGAGGCCAGAACTGCATCGGGAATAATTATACCCGACACGGCTAAGGAGAAGCAAAACATTGCCCGCGTTATGGCGATGAGCAATATAGATAACCCGGAAATCGCCGTGGGCGATGAGGTTATGTATAATGGTTTCAGCGGTACCGAAACGGAGTTCGAAGGGAAAAAGTACCTGCTTATTCAGTACTCCGACATCATGGCCAAAATTGTTGAAACCGATGAAATTTAATTAACAGGGAGCGCTGCTCCCAATTCTAAAAATCCAAACAGAGACAATTATGTTAGAACACTTGACCATGGAAACATTCAAATCGAAAGTTTTCGATTTTGAGAAGAATACCGAATGGAAATTTGAGGGCGATAAGCCTGCAGTTATCGATTTTTATGCCGACTGGTGTGGACCCTGCAAAATGGTTGCCCCAATCCTTGAGGAGCTATCAAAGGAGTACGATGGCAAAATTGATATCTACAAGGTAGATACTGAAGCACAGCAGGAGCTTGCTGGACTATTTGGCATTAGAAGCATCCCCTCTATCCTCTTCATCCCTATGGATGAAAAGCCTCAAATGGCAGCAGGCGCTTTGCCAAAGGATACCTTTAAGCAGGCGTTTGCCGATGTGCTAAAGGTGAACTAAGGGAATAACCCCCAAAAAAAGCGGAGGCAGAATAGGAAAGTATTCTGCCTCCGCTTTTAAAACTATAACCCAAAAATCTAACGCTTAATAGTAGCCTCCCTATCGGGTCCAACTGATACAATTTTGACAGGCACCCCTGTTTCCATTTCAATAAACCTTATGTAATCAACCAGTTCCGCTGGAAAATCGGCTTCGGAGCGGATCTCGGCTAAAGAGGTCTTCCAACCCTTAAACTCCTGGTAAACGGGTTCTATCTTGGCATCAAACTCGTAGGGCATAATCTGTGTTTCCACACCATTCACATTGTAAGATGTTGCAATCTTAATGGATGTAAAAGTATCGAGCACATCGGCTTTGGTCATGATGAGAGCAGTTACCCCGTTAATCATCACGGCGTACTTAAGGGCAACCAAATCGAGCCAGCCACATCGGCGCGGACGACCAGTGGTTGATCCGTACTCATTTCCCTCGCCGCGCAGCTTTTGGCCAACCTCATTGTCCAACTCAGTAGGGAATGGACCTGAACCAACTCGTGTACAATATGCCTTAAATATACCATACACCTCGCCAATGGCGCTTGGCGCCAAACCCAATCCTGTGCAAGCTCCGGCACAAATGGTGTTTGATGAGGTTACAAATGGATATGATCCGAAATCGATATCGAGAAGGGAACCTTGTGCCCCTTCGGCCAATATCTTTTTCCCCTCATTCCGATAGCGATTGATTTCGTACTCCGAATCTATCAGTTGAAACTGCTTGATTACTTCTAGGCCTGCAAACCAATCGGCTTCGTGCTGCTCAATATCTGCCTGATAGTCGTATTGGCTTAGTATATCCTTGTGCTTGGCTTTAAGCAGGTTGTATCGATCTGTAAAATCAGTCCGAATGATATCGCCCACTCTCAGCCCATTCCGACCTGTCTTATCCATATAGGTTGGGCCAATACCTTTAAGGGTTGAGCCAATTTTACTTTTACCCTTAGCAGCCTCGGATGCGGCATCGAGCTCACGATGGGAAGGGATGATTAGGTGAGCCTTTTTGGAGATGAAAAGGTTTTTAGTGGGCTCAACACCCAGCTTACGGAGCGAGGCTATTTCCTTCGCAAAAATAACGGGATCAATCACCACGCCGTTGCCAATAATATTTATGGACTTCTGGTGAAAAATGCCCGAAGGAATGGTGTGGAGAACATGCTTAATGTTATTGAACTCGAGAGAGTGTCCAGCATTTGGGCCACCCTGAAAGCGAGCAATAACATCGTAGCTTGGGGTTAGCACATCAACAACTTTTCCCTTGCCCTCATCGCCCCACTGAAGGCCAAGAAGTACATCAACTTTCATACAGATAACGCTTAAAATGGTTGGGAAATGCGCAACAAATGCCGGCCATTAGGGTCCGGCATCGTGCATATTTCATGCTATAAAGTTACAACTTTTTGGGGGTTGTTTCAAAAGTTTAAGCCGTAAAATAAGAATAATGTTCAGCAGTTTTTCGAGAATGTCCCCTAAGCAGGTTTCTCATCGTTCTTTGCGCTCATACACTTGCTGCAAATACCATAAAAATAAAGCGAGTGATGGGATATTTTAAAATTCATCGATTTGCTTGCTGTATTCTTAATTTCCTGGATACGGGGGTCGCAAAACTCAATAACACTTCCACACTGGGTGCAAATAAGGTGATCGTGCTGCCGACACTCGTATGCTTTCTCAAAAACGGCGATATTTTTACCAAACTGATGTTTTACCACCAGATTGCACTCAAGCAATAGCTCAATGGTATTATATAATGTTGCTCTGCTAACCCTGTAATTCTTATTCTTCATATATATATACAGGGTCTCAATATCGAAGTGCCCCTCGCGTGAGTATATCTCCTCAATAATTGCAAACCGTTCTGGAGTCTTCCGGTGCCCTTTCTTCTCAAGGTACTCGATAAAAATTTTTTTAACAGAGTCTAAGGTGTTATCGCATCCCATGGTAACCGTAGTTTAAATTTAGAACAGATAAAAATAGTAATTGTGCGGGATACTGTCAAATTTTTTGATGAAATTTTACGTGGAATCGTATTAAACAACATTACAGGATAGTAACGAAGGCTAGCTATCGAAATTTTCTATTCGTTTCACTGAGTCAACCCCCTTTATTCGCATTACATTACCAATAAGGTTATTGAGGTTTGCTGCATTATGCACATACAGGTCGATAGAGCTTTCGAAAATACCATCATGGCTTTCAATTTGGAGCTTACGGATATTAACCCTCAGCTCATCGGATATTACCTTAACCAGCTCACTAAGGATGCCAGAACGATCCATACCCCTTACCTCAACCCGAGCAAGGAAAGATAACACTTTGTGAGTTGTCCACTTGGCCGATACAATTCTATCGCCATGGCGAGACATCAACCTGATGGCCTCGGCACAGGTAACCTTATGCACCACAACATTCTCTTCGGATGTAATGTATCCAATAACATCGTCACCCGGTATTGGGTTGCAGCAGGGTGCAACAATATATGAGGTGGTCTCGTCATCGCCAAGCTCGCGCAACAGGTAAGGCTTTTGGGTGTCAAACTTCATTGACTTGCCTCCTTGCTCAACCTCATCCTTTTGCTGTAACTTTTTCTTATGAGCCGATTTGTAGAACTGAAGTTCCCAGTACCTAATCCATTTGCTCTTGGTGTTCTTTCTGAGAATTTTTTTAAGGTTATCGAGCGATATTAACCCCGCCCCCACCTTGCTATACAGCTCATCTTTTGATATCACCTCGTAGGCGGGCAGAATCTTTTTAAACACCCGCGACGATGGCTGTATTCCATATTCTGCCAACTTTTTCTCTACCAACTGTTTGCCCTTCTCAATCCTATTCTTTGTTTCGGCTTTAAACGCAGCCTTAATGGCCGACTGGGCCTTAGCTGTTTTTACAAATTTTAGGGAGTTCGACGAGGGTTTCTGTGTGCTTGCGGTAATAATCTCAACCTGATCGCCACTGGAAAGGGTATGGCTTAAAGGAACCAGCTTGTGGTTAACCTTTGCACCAATGGCCTTGTTACCAATCTCGGTGTGGATCTCATACGCCAAATCGAGTGCAGTAGAACCGTTGGGTAATGTTTTGGTTTCTCCTTTAGGAGTAAACACTATGATTTCGGATGAGAATAGGTTGAGCTTAAACTCATCAAGGAAATCGAGGGCATCGGTTTGGGGATTCTCCAGCAGATCGCGTACCTGGGTGATCCACTTTTCGAAAACACTTTCCTGGGTAGTGGTATCCGAGTCTTTATACTTCCAATGGGAGGCAAATCCTTTCTCAGCAATCTCGTTCATCCGCTGCGAGCGTATTTGCACCTCAACCCATTGCCCATGCGGGCCCATTACGGTGCAATGCAGTGCCTCGTAACCGTTGGCCTTTGGAGTGCTTACCCAATCGCGGATTCTATCGGGTTTTGGTTTATAGATATCCGTGATTAGGGAGTAGATGTGCCAGCATTGGGTTTTCTCAGGGATGTGTGGATAGGGATTAAAGATAATGCGAATAGCCAACAGGTCATAAATATCTTCGAAGGCCACATTTTTGGTTTGAATCTTTTTCCAAATAGAGTAGATAGACTTGGGTCTGCCGCTAATATCAAAGTCAATATTATTCTCCTCCAGCTTCTGAATAATAGGTAGCGAGAAGGAATTGATTAGCTGCATCCTTCGCTTCTCGGTTCCTGCAATCTTGCTTCGAATATCCTCATATACCTTTGGATACCTGTACTTTAAACTCAAATCCTCGAGTTCTGTCTTTATGTTGTACAACCCCAGCCGATGCGCTAGGGGCGCATAAAGGTATATGGTTTCACCAGCAATCTTCATCTGCTTATGTGCTGGTAGCGAATCGAGGGTTCGCATGTTGTGAAGACGATCAGCCAATTTAATCAGGATAACCCTAATATCATCGGTTAGGGTTAGCAGCATTTTGCGAAAATTCTCGGCTTGTAATGATGAGTTGGCATCAAATACACCAGCAATCTTGGTAAGACCATCAATTATGGTGGCTACTTTTTTATCGAAAAGCCGTTCAATATCATCAATGGTGTAATCGGTATCCTCCACCACATCATGCATCAGGGCGCATGCAATGGCTTTGGGACCAAGTCCAATTTCGGTAGCTACTATTTTGGCAACAGCAATAGGATGTAAAATGTAAGGCTCGCCCGATTTGCGCTTAACACCCTTATGTGCCTCGTTAGCCAAATTGAAAGCCTTGTTAACCAGCTTAAAATCGTCATCGGTCTGACAACGCAGGCAGCTCTTCAGCAAATCGTCAAACTCCTCCTTAATTACCTTCTTATCATCCTGATTTTGCAAATCCATATATCTTAATGCGTACTAATTAGTAGATTGGCCATTTTCGTCACAATATGTTGAAAATGAGAGTAACCTGAAAGATTTTGATGGGCATGAGTTAGTATCCTCTAGGCCCATAAATTACGGTTAGGTACCCTGTTTTTGAAACCGAACGCAACGATGGAGTATACACCTCGAGCCTATAAATATAGGTACCCTCCTTTGCAATTCCACCATCGGGCAAGCGTCCATCCCAGCCAGTGTTGATACCTTCGTATACAACTCCTCCCCATCTGTTGTAAATCATAAGCTTATAATCGGCTTCGAAGGATATGGTAGGTGCAAATACACTACGGCGAATCGTGTTGTAAATGAGCTCGCTGGTTGGATCCAATGCATTGGGCATAACAATTTCGGGTGTAACCTCGGCGCAAACCCTTCGGGAGCGGCTAAGCCTTGAATACCCCATATTATCGAGCTGCTCATAAGCCTCAATATAGTAACAAAACTGGGGTAATAGTCCCTGACCAGAAAAAGAAGATAGATTATCGACGAACTTATTCTCCATTGGATTTACCTCATCGTAAATTAGGTTTGGTGGCAATGGATCGGGATTATAAGCCTGCCTATACACCTTATACCTTACATTATTATTCTGCGCTGAGTAGAATGGATCCCATGAAAGGTTAACGGTTAAATCACGTGGGAATAGCCTTAACACCATAGTATTGGTTAGCTCAGACACCCTTTGCAACCTTTCGCAACCATCGTATGCATCAATCTTGAAATAGAATTGCCTTGATCGTGCAGCCCAAGCATCTGTTGTATCGGCAAAGTAAGTAGTTTTGGGATCTGTAAAGCTATAAAGGTTCTTTGCCGAGAAGATCGACCTTATCGAATCGACCTGCTCCCAGCGGACGACTGAAAAACTTTTGTACTCTGTTAGCGAATCGATTGAAAAGTATATCTCTGTTTGGCTATCGCCAGCAATAAGCGAATCGATAGATAAATATTTGGGAGGGATAGAAATTTTAGTGCTTACTCCAGAAAGGTTAGATCTAGATCTGATGTCTGGGTCATCCTCATTCGACTTTTCCCTTACGGCTTCAATAAACAGATTGAAGTTCCTATTGACTGGAATAGAATCAATAAATGCCTCGTTCCTAAATCCTGAAACCGTATCAACAGAGAATGCTTCAAGATTGAGCCCTTCGCCCCAGTAAACAAGATAATTTTCAATTCTATTTCCCCACCCCACGTAGTGGGTCCACCTTACAGATAATCCATTACGGCACGAATCGTAATTGGCAGTCATATGAATAGTTCTATGCTCAACGGTTTGCGTGCTGGGTTCGGATATACCATCGGAAGCGACAGTGTAGGAAATTGGACCATTAGATGCATCAACGGTTACATCGGTGTATGTGAATGTATTGGCATCAACCTTAGCTATTTCGAACATATCGGTATTGCCTAGTTCGTCCCTTTCTCGCCGATAAATTATGTAACCTGTTGGTAGAGGATTTAACGGATTCTCACGGGGAGCAGTCCAGGTCATTGATGTTGTCCCATTCAAAGGATCAACCGTAACAAACTCTAAAAAAGGGGCTAAAGGTTTGGACTCCTGCTGTGCATAACCAATGCACACCCAATGGGATAAAAAGACTGTTATTATGGAGATGAGTATGGCTCTATAATTCATAGCAAAATGCCTTTCTAACCAGTCAATATTAAAATGAATAGTTATCGTACTAATGCTTAAACGGTCAAAGTTATAAAATTAGTGAATAGTATTCATTTTTTATCAGAATTAAAACACTATCAACCTATCATCAAATAAATCTTAGATCAAAGAATTTGGTTCTACCACAAATTTAATGGAAGAATGTAAATTATAGTAAACCTAAATCTTTGGTTTGGGTTTGAAGACAGAAGTCAGAAGACAGAATTAACATGCTTCAACCTTCCAACTTCCCTGCCCGACTGCATCGTTCAGGCGGGGGTCTTCGGACTTCCGACCCTAAAATCATTCCACTAAAATTGCAGTAGTACCAAGAATTTTAAACACTGGTAGATTAATGTTTAACAATGGGCTTTTTAAGAATGCAGCGGCTATATTGATGCTATGAATATTGACAAACACCAAGAATAAAGACACTTACAACTAATCTACAGTTAAGCCTGATAATTAGATGAATATTAAAACGGATTGTCTGCGCCAGCAACGCATTCAACAAGCAAATCGGGGCTTAGCCATTTGGCTGCCACCTCCATGAAGCGCTGTGGTGTAATGGTTCTAATCGAGGTCATTAGCCTATTGTAGAAATCGTAGTCGAGGTTATTGAAGTTGTGTAGGCTCATGATATTATCGGCAATGGCAAAGGGGCCGTTAAGGCTTCGTAGGGCTTCGCCTAATAGGTAGCTCCGAACCCTGTCCAGCTCATCTTCGGGCACAGGCTCCGATATCAACCTATTCAGCTCGTTGCGTATCTCATAAAGCGTTTGCTGTGTATACCCTGCGCCTACCTCTGTAGAAATTACAAACGCACCGCTATCTCGAAAAGTAAGTAGGTACGAACCAATACCGTAGGTATAACCCTTTTCCTCGCGGATATTCTTCATCAGCCTCGATCCGAAATATCCTCCAAGAATAGTATTCGCCACGGCTAGGTCGGGGTAGTCGGGATGCGAACGGTTGAATAGCTCCCGCCCCATCCTTATGGCCGACTGCAAGGCACCTTGTTTTGGAACAAACACCTGCTTTGAGCCCAACTCAGCATCACTAAGGCTATTACTCCTATTCACGTTGGAGCCTCCCCAAATCGTTTCGCCAAAGTGCTTGGTTACAGCATTAATCTCAACATCGGAGAGCTTGCCCGATAGGATAATGGTAGCTCCCTGAGAACCGATATGGCTTTTATGGTAATTGACCATATCGATACGGCTTAACCCATCGTAATCGCTGGGTACTGCATACGCTCCGTAGGGATGCTCAGCACCAAAGATGGTTTTAAAAAACTCCATTCGAGCCAGGGTTGATGTTTTGTCCATTTCAACGGTTAGCGATTGCTTACCCCTACGCCTCCATACATCCAGTTCGGCCTCGGGGAATGAGGGTTGCTTCACCACCTCCTCGAGCATCTGAAGCGTTTGGGGTAGATATTTGGTAAGCGAGTAGGCAGTGGCCTTGGCAAAATCCTTATCGGCACTAATGCCTATAAACGAACCCCAAAAGTCGAAATATTCGGATATTTCCTGCGACGATTTACTTGCTGTTCCTTCGGCCATAAGCGACATGGTGCCCATGGCAACCAGCTTACGCTGCTGATATCGGGACCCTGCATTGAACATAATATCAAGCCGGCATACCTCCACATCGCCCTCGTTAATAATAAGCAACTTGCTACCATTGGGTAGCTCAATGCAGCTGGGTTTGGGGAAATTTATACCATCGGTTAAGTATATGGGGGGTGCAATTGTACGGTTTATCATAACAAAACTGTATTTTGATTATGCTATATGTCTTTTATTCCTATTTATTGCTTATTTTGTTCAGCATAATAATGTAATACTGATGAGTTCTCCTTACGAAAAAGTGAGCGAGCAACACGCTGAATATCCTGGGGGCTAATTCTACGATATGTATCTACAGTACGGTTAAGCAAACCTGCATCGCCCAGCAGCTCGTTGTAGCAAAGGTTCATTGCCTTTTCGGTTGTGCTGGTAAGACCAAAAGTGAACGTTGACTCGAATCGATTCAGAACCTTATTCAGCTCATAGTTCTCGACTTGTTCATCAACCAAGCTGCTAAGTTCGGTATAAATTGCCTCCTCTGCCTGCAATAGGTTTACACCATCGGCAGGCCGTCCAGTAATAACAAAAAGCCCCTCGTCAATATCGCCTGTTATAAACGCATCGATACTACTGAAAATGTTTTGGCGCTTGACTAGGCTTTGGAACAGGCGCGATGACTTTCCGTTGGCCAGTATATCGCTAATCAAATCGGTGGTGGCATAGTCGGGATGCAGCTTGTGGCACATATGGTAGGCAATGTAAATGGAATCGAACGGAACGTTGCGCTTAACCTCTAACCGGCGTTGCCCTTCCTGAGCAGGCTCTTTAGGTAATACCTTTGCGCTAATATCTCGCCGCGGAATAGACCCAAACCACTTGCTCGATAAGGCCTCAACCTGCTCCAAATCGCAGTCGCCAGCCACACATAGAATGGCGTTGTTGGGCGCGTAATGGTTGAAGAAAAAGGCCTTAACCTCATCGAGCGTTGCATCGATTATGTGCGCTGGTTCTTTCCCAATGGTTGCCCATTGGTAGGGATGCACCCTGTACGCCAAGGGGCGAAGCAGAAGCCATACATCGCCGTAGGGTTGGTTTAGGTATCGCTGGTTGAACTCCTCCACCACCACGCTTTTCTGCACATCGAGGCTTTGCTGCGAAAAGGCTAGGCTTAACATCCTATCGCTTTCGAGCCAGAAAGCTGTTTCGATATTCTGCTTGGGCAGGGTTATGTAATAGTTGGTGATATCGCTGCTGGTGAATGCATTGTTCTCGCCACTGGCACGCTCAATGGGATCGTCGTAGCTTGGTACGTTTACAGAACCTCCAAACATCAGGTGCTCGAACAGATGAGCAAACCCCGTACGGTTGGGATCTTCATGCTTTGAACCAACGTTGTAAAGAAGATTAACCGAAACTAGCGGGGTTGATGGATCGTTATGTACAATTACCCGTAAACCATTATCCAAAGTGAATCTATCGAAACTTATCATAAAGAAATAGCTATTTAATAAATTAAAATATTATCGGGCAAAATGTAAGCCTTGCCAGATAAGTGAAAGCGAAACTAGGATAAAACACTACACAACCAGAAACCGAAAGGGTATGGTATACAGGATACCAATGAGCATTACTATTTTGGAGAAGTTGCTAACCCAGTGGTAGTCTAACTTTGAGCTGGCCGAAAGGAGTTTGATAATTAGTATGAAAATTGGGATAACCAATCCAACAATCATGTATGAAAAGGTAAAGTAATCGAACTTCCCATTGGCTAGGTAGTTTAAATAGGCACCAAAAAGGTAGGCCAACACCACAATGGTAAACATAAGGATGGCCGCCGCGATGTTACGAGCCATATTGGTTCCCAGCACAACGGGCAAGCTACGACGCCCGAACTCATTATCACCCTCAACATCCTCAATATCCTTAACAATCTCACGGAAAAGGGTTAGGATAAAAGCAAAGATTCCGTACCCTACCACCCAGTAAATTATCTCGTTAAAAACCGACGACGATAATGCGAACTGCTGCCAATAGGTAGCATAGAGCAACGGCATCTCGAAAAGTAAAGGCATAAGCGGAACGATTGCAGTTAGCGTTGCCACCAAAATATTGCCCGTTAGGAACTGACGCTTGTATGAGGTTGAGTAGAACCAAAGTAAGCCAGGTACAAACAGAAATACCAAAGTAAGAAGAGGTTTACCAATTGCAAAAGCAACCACAACGCCCATTAGCACACCCAATATATTAAAACACCAGTGCATAATAATGGCAAAACGCCTCGATAAATCCCTACCTACAATCACCGTGTTAGGCCTATTAATCAGGTCGGTGCGGGTATCGAAATAGTCGTTTATAACATATCCTGCGGCTGTAATAAGTACCGTTGAAAGAACAAGCAACATAAAGAGTAGCTCGCCAAGCTGTAGGTCCATCTGCTTAGTAGCCAATAAGGGTTGCATTACAAAGAACCGCATGGCGTACATGGTAAGCACCACAATGACAAGATTTTTAATGCGAACAAGACGAAGTACATTTCGTAACATACTACTACAGCTTAAAGTTTTTATCGTTTAACCAAACCCCTTTTAGCTTGAGCACCTGCTCAATTACATCCCTTACGCACCCTTTTCCCCCACCAAAGTTGGAAATATAGGTCGAGATTTCGATAATCTCAGTGGCTGCATCGGCAGGGCAAGTAGGGAATCCTACGCGGGTCATAGCTTCGTAATCGGGCAAATCGTCGCCCATAAATAGTATCTCGGAGAGCTCCAAGCCGTACTTAAACCTAAAATCCTCAAGGTCTTCCACCTTATCGGTACTACCAAGGTATATATCGGTTACACCCAATCCACGGAATCGCTCGCGTACCGACTCACTCATTCCACCCGAGATGATAGCCACTGGATAACCCTGCTGAATGGCCTTGTTTACGGCATATCCATCGCGGGTATTGGAAGTTCTCAACAACTCGCCCGAGGGATGAATAACAACCATTCCATCGGTAAAAACACCATCCACATCGAATGCAAAAGCTTTTACGTTATGGAGCTGTTCCTTAAAATTCTTCATAAAATGATAAAGTATCTATTCGTTTGCTTGTTTTAGATTTAAGATGCTTGTGCTTATCGCTAGGTACAGATCGCGCAAATCATCGTCAATAAGGCTAAGGAGCGCAACATGCTTCTTAATGGTTTCGGAGTCGCCCCTAACGGCGGGGCCAGTTTGAGAGCCCAGAGGATCGCCCTGTAGGGCTTTCTCAATGGTTTCGACAATGAGTGGCTTAAGAAGTTTAAAGTCGAAGCTATTCTCCTCTGCCAGCTGCTGCGCAATGGCCAGCATATGATTAACAAAGTTGCATGAAAAAACCCCTGCCAAATGTAGCATCTGTCGCTGCTTACTAGTCATCTCAAGAGGTTCGCCGCCAAGCGATTTGGCTAGCTGAAACATTACATAGTACCCCTCGGAGCTGTTTGCTTCCAGACAAAAGGGTACTCCTGAAAGGTTAGCCTCCCTCCCCTTGGTAAATGTTTGGAAAGGGTAAAACACACCATATCTGTTCGTTAGGGGCTCAAGCACTTGCATTGGCGTGCTACCGCTGGTATGAAACACAAATCCATCTAGCTTGGCAACATTATTAGCCAGCTCAACAATGGCCGAATCGGGAACTGCAAGGATGTATACATCGGCCTGGCGATTGAGCTTTGAGATATCCACCGTATACTCAGTGTGCAAAGCATTAGCCAGCTCCCTGGCATTGCCCTCCGAGCGCCCCACAATTTGAACAATACGATGACCCAGCGAGTCGAGGGCCTTAGCTAGCTGAGTGGCCACATTTCCCGCTCCAAAAACAACTATTCCTAGGGATTTTACATCACCTGTCTCCATTGGCTTGATAGAGTTAGGTTACCAAAATATTCGAAGGCTAAGATAGCTGATTATTTTGGATATTTGGGTTGATCCTATAGAGCACACTCGTTATCACATACTTTTTGCTGATAAAGATCTTTCTGTAAAAATCCCCCAACCGCAATACCGTAGTACAAATATCGGAATTTAGCTGATTGACTGCATTAACTCCTTACGGATGTCGCGCCCTGCGAGCAACCGGCATGAATCTTTAGTATTAACTCCTTAAGCTTAGCCTTACGGTGTTCCGAGTTGTTGATCAATTGGCTCTTATTATGAATTTTAGCTTAAAGATCTCGACTAAACCAATAAACAAAAACTGACTACATACTAAACGCACCATCCATTCTACCTCTAAGGATTTACCAATTATAACCGAAGAAGACAATATTTGTACATATGTTTAATTTAATATGTATTTGCTATGTAAATTTTTCAATTATCAATAGTACAACCCAATACGATTACGATGGAGACTAACCTTATTACGGAGCTATTGCTTCCGTTGTCGCTGGGGATTGTTATGCTTGGAATGGGGTTTTCGCTTGTACCAAACGACTTTAAGCGCATAGCACTTTACCCTAAAGCTGCTGCTATTGGTATTGTAAATCAAACTATAATATTACCGCTAATTGGTTTTTTGCTGCTTATGCTCATTCCTATGCGCAATCCAGAGCTTGCCATGGGGATAATGATACTAGCGGCTTGTCCAGGAGGGCCAACATCAAACCCAATTAGCCATATTTCGAGAGGCAACACAGCGCTGTCGATTACGCTAGCTGCCATATCGATTAGCGCAGTGGTATTTACCATTGCGCTAATCGATATCTTAGCTATGCGACACTTTTTGTAAGCGGGCAAGTACGTTCCGCTACCCATTTTGGATACAATGACTAAGGTTATAATCATTACCCTTGTTCCCGTTGGGATAGAAATGCTCATAAGGTCGAAAGCACCCAAGTTTTGGGACAAAATGAATAAACCCGTTAAGGTCATATCGGGGATACTGCTTGTAGTAATTATTTAAGCGGCCATACTAAACGACAAGGAGAATTTCTTCAACTTTTTCGCCCAAGCTGGCCCAGTTGCGCTTGCGCTAAACGTGGCTATGCTGCTTGTTGGCTACTTCTCAGCACAAATTTCCAGCCTAAAGATTTCTCAAAGCGTAACCATTCCCATAGAATCGGGAATACAGAACGGCACGCTTGGTATTGCCATTGCAGCAACCCTGCTGCACAATCCCACCATGACAATATCACCCGCCATATAGAGCCTTATTATGTTCGGAACGGCTGGACTGATAATAGCATGAATGAACCTAAAAGTTAAGGGAAGCAAAGTTGTTGCTAGGTAGAACAGCCCAAACGTAAAAAACAGAAAGGGTGGCCTCTAACGAAGTCACCCTTTCCCATCACAACCACTTTTTAACTAACAACCGAAAAGTCCTAACTCCTTCGGCCTAAACATACACAACAATTTTTTCAACCCTATTCGATCGGCTAAACAGCTCGTGCGATACTCCTTTGGGAATTCTTTTTAAAGCTAAACGCTTGGGTTTAGCTACCTCGTTACGCCAATACACCTCAATGGCGCTTTCGCCAACTTTTACCATCTTTATAGGCGTGCCACAAAGGGTTAGGTTCAAATATTCCTCAGTATCTCTTATAAAATCATTATCGATTAGCAACGAGGGTAGAATGTGTATTTCTCCCTCACTTATTATAATACCCAGCTCGTTGAACCTGCTCAGGAAATCCTCCTTCACCTGCCCGGTTAGGCCGGGTTGCTGCGCCCCCATCATCAATGGTGTGTGCGAATAGGGGTCGGTAGGGAAGGCTCCGTAAACCTTAGGATTTTTGTGAGCGCCTATACCCTCTTTCACCCTATAGTAGTAATCGATTAGCTTTTTGAGCTCTTCATGCTCTGCATTCTGTTCTGCCAATTCAATAATAATCTCACCCAAAGCTAGCAGCAGTTTGGAAACCAAGTGCCAGTATATGGATCCTAACCCCTCGTACTTATAGAACGAGCCTGAGCGCCCTGTAAAGTATTGATGCTGAAAAATATCCTCATATATATCGCATATGGTTTTTACTTCAGTCTCAATCAGGTATCGGTCAATCTCTTTGGGTAGCTCATGCAAGGCCTTTTGTAAAAGGCCTACATTTTTAAACGATGCGTTGAAGTGGTAGTTCCCCTCAACATCACCCTTAATTACTTGAGTGTTACCAATATCTAACAACTTTTTAAGCAACACCGATCTTTCAACTTGCTGTGCAGGAATAATATTTTTCTCTAAAAAGTTGGGTAATTGCTTAAACGGGTACAGTATAAAACTCTTTTGATCATCGCGCCACAGCTCGCTTTGGAAGAGCGAATTCATAAGTTCTAAAGTATCCTGCAGGGATAACAATCCCGATCCTAGGATCGTTGCCTGCCCCTCGAGCATAAGCTGTAGATGGTGTACCTTAATGGAATCGTTAGTAAAAGATATTAGGTTGTACGAATGGTACAACCCATCGGGGCGCTTATTCCTGGCTATACTCTGATCGATATATGATAAAACAAGATTAAAGAAATTAAGTATTTCCTCAGAAGTTATCATCATGGTACTTCCTTCAAACCCCCGATATACCTTTGCCCTGTAGTCGGCTCCCGATTGGCTTAACTTGTCAACCAAAACTCTTCGAGTGCCATCGGAAAATCCCTTTGGCAAAGCCCCGGCATTACCTTTTAGGGCTCCAAAGATGGAGGAGAACAACTCGTAAACCTCAGCAGAAAGTTTAAAACCTTCCTTTGACTCGTTACCAATTATCCCAACAAAAAAGTTCACGTACCTGCGCAGCTGGTAAAGGGTTACCATTGAAGTACCATTACCCACCAGGGCATTATTGGCGTCGTTCCACTCGGGTCGCTGCGTGTTTAGCCATACGCCCGCCTCGGGCACAAAATTGCTAAGCTTGGTTAGCAAGCTCACCATGATCTTCTCGATAAACGAAACCCTTACAATAGCCTCGTCGTTGTAGGTAACCAACTTACCATCGGCACCAATCTCTGCACTGCGCCTTACAAGATCTTTATGCAAATTCCAATTGAACTCAATTGTATCCTGTGGATTCTTTAAGATATCTTTATAACCCTTAATGCGGTAGGGTACATTGGCATATACAAAAAATGGCTCCTTAAACTTTTTGAAAAGCTGATTTGGGTAGAATTTCTCATGCAGCTCAAGCAACCTAAGCAGGTATATAATCTGATGATCGCCCCAGTAGCCAATGTACGCCCATGGATTATCTGGATCGGGTACTTCCCAATCGAAACCCTCACGGGTTATACGGTATGGATTGTAACCATCGGCGGTGGATGCGTTTAGGAATCGACAGATCATGCCGGGCAAATACTCGGGAAACGACAGCGCCAAAGCCTCCCAGTTCTGGAATATATCGCGCCAGTTGCCCTGGTAGCTTAGCGATGGGCTACCATCATCATTCTTTAGGTTGATATCGAAGAAGTTCCATGGGCGGCTTGGATCACCATGGCGACGGCTGAAGCTGATGGGTAGATACTCAAGCGTAATGCGCATCAAATCCTTATCGTTGGATTGCTTGGCAATGGTAATAAGCTCATTGAGCCGAATGGATTCATTCAGTTTGCTAAACTGGTGCTTAAACATACTATACACCTGCCTATTAGTATGTTCCAGATGCTTTAGGAAATCGCTTGGATTAACATTGTAACCATTCTCGAAGATTCCTCCACGCATCACGTTAAACATGGTATTTGCAAAATGCCTGCGATCGTTAAGCTTATCGCCGGTTTCCTGAATTCCATCGGCCATCCCGACCAAGTGCTTAAGCTTGTCGGAACTATTTTGTACACCCATCTCGATAAATCGCTTCAAATTCTTCTCTTCGGATATAGACTTTTTTAAAGCAATAATATCTGTGCTGTCCTTAGCCACATCGGCAACTAGGTACCAAACTTTGCTCTCTTTTGGCTTTAGGACAAGCTGTTCATGAACAAATAGTGCGGTTTTTTGTCCGAATATATTGGTTTCGCTATTGAAATTTACTCCGAAACGAATTTTTTTGAGCTGCTTTGCGCTAAGTAAAACTTTCTGAGGAGTTAGCCCTGTAGCCCAAACAACATTAGCCCTTAGCGCTTCGCTGGGTTCTGCACGATCAACCGGAATGGACGACATTCGAAACAGGGTAAGGTTAGCATCACCATGCCATTCCGCCACCTTGTATCCATCCATAAGGGTGCTCATCAGGCTTTGCGTATCGCGGGTTATACCGAAGGGAATTAGATTTTGTAGACCATCCGTAATATCTAGCTCAATGCTTTTCCCCGACTCGTTTATCAAGTCGCATCGGCGTATCCAGCCTAAATTATCGCTGCTCATCCAGCGGTAGCGGAACCTTAGCTTGAGGTCGTTGTTAACCTCCTCGAATATAATTTTATCGCCAGCCGTGTTTTTATACAGATTTCGGCTCACATCGTAAAGGCCACCGTATAGATTTGAGAAGGGTTCCCAAACCTGAATCTTTGTAGCCTCGTAAATTCTTACAATGGTTTTTGGTCCAGTAATCTCGGCTGAGTCGTGAATTTTATCGTCGGTATAGTAAGGGAAAATGGCGTTGTTGTAGTTTTGCCTTCCGGCAGTAAGACTACCGCTACTGGAAATGAACATCCACAGATCGCTGCTGCTCACAATGCTCATGAAGAACGGATCCATTGAGTCGAAATTCTTTATGCAGTACATCGATTCACCATCAATCTCCGTGAGGACTCCATCTACATCCTTCTCAATATCCTTGAGCTTTATACCAGAAATACAAGCCTTTAAATGACTCATCAATATCTATTTATTGGGTTATACTACCAATTCGTGAAGATATGCTGCAATTAGGTTATGATTAGGTTCGAAGTCGGAAGTCGGAAGACCGAAGTCCGAAGTCGCCTGCCTCGGGAGACTGCCGTACTTTGGCAGGATAACGAGGGAAGGCCGAATATGAAAGGCAGAATTGTCTTGATTTTCGTCTTTGGGCTTCGACACAATTTTTCTCAACCTAAGCAAATCTTTCATGAATATTGAGGTAGTAACATTTAAATTTATCAAATCACAGCCTCATCAACAGATAAAATCTACTTTGAAGTTTTATAATAAAAATTCTTTTTGACCATATCACCCGGGTTGCCACCGATGAGCAGCTCAAAATTGCCCTCCTCGGCAATCCTCTTGTTGTTTAGCCCAACAAACTTGAGATCGTTGAAGCTAACGGTAAATCTTACCTTAGCACTTTGCCCAGGATTTAGGTTGACCTTCTCAAAGCTAATCAGTTTTCTATCGTCGGGCGTAATGGAAGCCACCACATCGCGAATGAAGAGCTGTACCACCTCCTTGCCAGCATACCTACCAGTATTGGTAACCGTAACCTCACCCTGTACACTCTGGTTGGGGTAGATTGTATCGGCTGTTAAGGTAAAATTGCTATAGCCGAAAGAAGTGTAGCTTAATCCATAGCCAAATTCCCACTGCGGATTAAAACCGTTCATCCCAAATGTATCATCCAACTTATCGCTGCCTTTATGCTGATATGTTTGTATTGTATTTGTATGTCGGGGGTATGTATAGGGTAATTTTGCGCTTGGGTTCTCATCGCCAGAGATAAGCTGTGCAAGGGCCTCACCACCTTCATGCCCCGGCCAGTAGGCCATTAGAATAGCATCGGCAAGGGGTTCAATTTCTCTAATTACCCTAGGGCGACCCTGCAACAATACCATAACGATAGGTTTCCCCGTTGTATGGAGCAGCTTAACTAGCTCTTGCTGATTTGCTGGTAAATCGAGGGTATGGATATCGGAGAACTTCTCGGTAGTTGGCATCTCGCCAAGGCATACAAATACCACATCGGATTTTGAGGCTTTGGTCAATATCGAGCTTTTATCGATGATATCACCAGTAAAATCTGTGCCCTGCTCGTACAGCACATTACTATTTCCGAACTTTGCCTGCATAGCCTGCAAAACAGTTTTCTTTCCCTTATCGTCGTATGTTGGGTCGTCGCCCTTAAAGGTTCGGCTCCAAGGGCCGTTGAGCGATGTTAATGAGTTGGCCGTAGGGCCAGTTACAAACACTTTGGCTCCAGCATTACTCCTTAGTGGCAGAATATTATCCTCGTTCTTCAGCAGGGTGATGGCTTCCAGGGCAGCCATTCGGCTTAGATTGGCAAACGAATCGGATGCGAATTGGGAAAAGCTATCCGGATGGTGGTATGATTTTTCGAAAAGTCCAAGTTTAAACTTAACGAATAGAATACGACGAACCGCATCGTCGATGCGGCTCATGGGGATCTCGCCTGACTGCACCAGATCAACAACATCCATAGCGAAGCTAGCATCGTAGGGAACCATACACATATCGACTCCAGCCAGAACGGCCAGCTTGGTAGCCTCGCGCATATCCTTAGCCACAAAATGATTCTCGACCAACCGAGCAATATCGCCCCAATCGGTTATTACAAATCCTTTAAGCCCCAGCTCACCCTTAAGCACATCGGTTATTAGGTATTTATCGATATGCCCCGGCACGCCATTCACCGCACCAGAGTTAAGCATAACGGTTAGCGCACCTTTATCTATTGCATCGCGAAAAGGTTCGAGGTAATACTGCCTTAGGTAATGCTCTGGGATTAATGCTGGCGAACGATCTTTCCCACTTACAGGTGTTCCGTAGCCAATAAAATGCTTTAGGCAAACGGCAACACTTGTGGAGTCGGAGATTGACTTACCCTGCGAACCCTGAACATATGCAGCCCCCATTACCCGGTTGATATAGGTATCCTCACCAAAGGTTTCGAAAATTCGCCCCCACAATGGCTGCATGCTTACGTCGAGAACGGGTGCATAGCTCCACGGGATGGACGAAGCTCGCAACTCATAAGCTGTTACCTCACCCGTAATGCGGGCAAACTCTGGATTCCAAGTTGCCGCTAGGGCAATTTGATGAGGAAATATAGTTGAGCCAGCGGTGTAGGTTGCCCCATGCACACCATCGATACCAAAAAGAATTGGTATTTTATGGCGTGAATTTAGCTGACTAAAATCTTGAATCGATTTAATGATTCGGTACCACTCCTCCTTGGTAGGCGGATACTTCCCCTTGTTCTGAACCGACCCCACGCCGTGGGTAATGAGCAGATTGCGCATTTTGGCTGTATCGAGCAGAAGCGTATCGGCTTGAGTCCAAAACTCACCCTGCGTGAGTGCGGTTAGGCCGATATTGGTCATTTGACCAGCCTTCTCCTCGAGCGTGAGAAGATTTAAAAGGCTATCGGCCTTGGCAAAGTAAACCGCATCGGGATCGCTTGTGCTAAGCAGATTGCAACTGGCCAATAGAACTGCGGCAAGTAAAGATAATGGTAGGCGAATCCTCATCAGCAAAAAGATAATATAATTACTCTACATAGAACGGAATATTAACCGTTCCCACATTGTTGTTATCATCCACAATATAGATAAAAAGGCGGTAAGCCCCTTTTTCAGTTGGGGTTTTGAATTTCACCTCCGAGGTAGATGCCGATAGGATTAATCCCTCGATGGTTTGCGGGCGCTGTTCAAAATCGCCGCCATCGCTTAGCTCAATGGGCTCGGGCATAATTTCGGCTCTAGCCTTTAGAATCCCGTTATTGGGATGCTCAACCTCAACTAAAGAAGAATACTCGGTGTTAGAGTTCAACTTCACATTATCAAATCGTCCACCTTTCCCTCTAATAATTGCATTGTTTATCCGTGGTGCGTTATGCTCGGGCTGCTTGCCGGTCCACATGTATTCCATAACATTTATGGCCTCAGTTTTCTCGCCATACTCAGTAAATAGCCCATACCAAGTGGGAGTGCGCTCCTGCTTTTGTCCCCAAAGGAAAACGTAGGAACCTAGGCAGTTTGCATCGTCGGCCAGAATAGCCTTTTGGTAGCGCAGCATAATGGCATCGGCCTTTTCCGATGAGGTTTGCTCAATGGGCGATCCCCACTCGGTTGAGGGCATCTCCCAGTGGCCAGTAGCACCCCACTCGGTTACCAGATATGGCCCCTCGTAACCAGCTTCCTCAATTCGCTGAGCTAGGTTAATAATATCGCCATACATTTGAATGGATATAAAATCGATGTTTGTGCAATGCTCGCGAATATAGTCTACATCATCTTTTCCAATGCCTGCAAGCATTGTGGTTACCACGTGGTTGCCATCCACCTCCTTTATCATTTTGGCGATATCGTCAACTGCATTCCAAACCTTTTTGTTGGTGTAGCGCAGATTTAGCTCATTGCCAATGCCCCAGCCCAACAATGCAGGATGATCCTTAAGGGAAAGGACATCCTTTTTAATTGCCTTGAGCTGCTGGGCAACGGCCTCCTCATCGTTGTAATCGAAACCGTGGCGCTCCTTGGCCACATCGATCCCCATCATTACCATTAAGCCATTCTCCCATGCTAGGTCTAAAACCTCTTTCCCAGTGCTTTGGCTATTATCGACACGCCATGTACGGAAGGAATTTCCACCGTAAGCCGACACCAAGTGGCATGCACCGTGTTCACAGCCAGCGCCCTTCACAAAAAACTCCTCTCCATTTACAAATAGGCGATACTTATCATCAACCTTCTTGAGCTCTACCTTCGATGGGCCTTGAGCCATCGGATCAATCTGCTTCTTGCTCTCGGTATTACATGCAAGCACCCCCCCCATAAGAAGCAGCATTATTATATTTTTTGTTTTCATAGCGGTATTTATTTAATAAGATTAGCTTCTAACTCCTCGAGCGATTTACCCTTGGTTTCTGGTACAAATCGCCATACAAATATTAGCGTGAGAAGGCCGAAAAGTGAGTAGATAAAGTAGGTGGTGCTAGACCCCATATACTCAAGCTGAGCGGGGAAAACGGTGGCAACGGAAAAACTCACAATGGAGTTCCAAAAACCCATGATAGATATGGCCAAACCTCTCAGCTTGTTTGGGAATATCTCAGAAAGCAGAGTCCACATAACTGGCCCCATAGAGATGGCAAACGATGCCACGAACATGATTAGGCCGATAAGAACCCATACTGGATTGATAGAGATGGAGTGCTTTAGGATGATCTCCTTAAAGCTATTGTAAGTATCGACACCTACGGTTTGTTTTACTAGGCTAAAAAACGAAACCTCACTTTTAAATGCATTTCCCTTAAGCTGGTTTAACTTCTCGATATTTTCCAGATGATGGTCTGCTGCTGCCATCTGTTTTACCTCTAGGGTTAGCTCGTTCATAGACTTACTATCGATTGTATACTTGGCATTGTTAAATGAAAAACCAACAATGGCAAGGGATATACAGATACCTGCAGCACCAATGTAAAGCAATGGCTTTCGTCCTAGCCTATCAATAAGGAACATTGCCACAACAGTCATCACTACGTTGGTAACTCCAAGTATTGCAGCTTGCATAAAAGCGGCATCCTTACCACCACCAGCCATCTCGAAAATCATAGGGGCATAGTAGAAAATGGCGTTAATTCCTGTTATCTGCTGGAAGAATGCTATACCAAACCCTATAATAAGAACCAGCTTCATCCTTTTTGAAAACACATCGGACCAGCAAGCCTTTTCCTTGTTTATCTCGTTCTTAAGGCTTTGGTTTATCTCATTTTGCTCGATTACCGATTGCTCCTTGCCGTGTATTTTAATAAGCACACCCTGAGCTTCAGCATCCTGACCCTTCTGGATAAGCCATCTGGGGCTGCGGGGAACAAAGAAAAGTAGCAGGAAGTATAGAATAGCAGGAACAGCCTCAACCCCCAGCATGATCCTCCACTTTAAGTCAGGATCGGCAATGGTTTGCTGGAAATAGTAGTTAGAAAAGTAAGCAATGGAAATACCCAGAACAATATTCAGCTGGTTGAATGTAACAAGCGTTCCCCTAAGCTTTCGGGGCGCAATCTCGGCAATATACATTGGGGCAATAAGAATTGCCATACCAACGCCAAGGCCACCCACAACCCGAGCAATAATAAAGCTTACAATATTAAACGAAAAAGCTGTAAATACTGCGCTGAGTGTAAAAAGCAAAGCAGTAAACATCAGTATTCTGCGGCGCCCAAACCTATCGGCTAAACTACCAGCAACAATATTTCCCAGTATAGCACCCAGAATAAGCGAGCTAACTGAAAAGCCAATTAGCATTGATCCTGAATTGAGGCCAAAGGTTTCGCGGTAAAATGGTGTAGCCCCAGATATTACAGCACTATCAAATCCAAGCAAAAAACCACCCAGTGCCACAACTAGGGAAACAAAGATGGTGTAGGTTTTCTTATTCATTACAATAGATTTTTTAAGAACTATTTTGAACTAGTTAATGATTTCGAAGCTAAGTTGGGTACCGTTTTGGGAGCTATTCCCTACCCAAATATGGTATTGTCCGGGCTCAACCACATACTCCATAGCGGGATTGTGAAAGCCCAAATCGTTTGCGTTTATACTAAACTTGATATGGGCTGAATCACCAGGAGAAAGAAGCACCTTTTGGAATGCACGCAATTCTTTTACAGGTCGAGTGCGACTACCAACTAGCTGATGGGTGTATACCTGAACCACCTCAGCGGCTTCATATTCGCCTGTATTTGTTAGCAGCGCCGAAACAATCAGGTTTTCGCCAGCACTAAGGGTGCTATCCTCAATTTTAACCTCGGATATTTGGAATGATGAGTAGCTAAGCCCAAATCCAAACGGATACATAGGTTCAAAGCCGTAGTCGAGATAATGCGATGTGTTGCCGATGGAGAGTTGGGGTGCCTCAACAGGAATATCATCGAGGCGTTCCCAGGTTTCATTTGTTGCAGGCTTGCCTGTGCGCTTATGGTTATAGTACATAGGGATTTGCCCAACGTGGCGGGGGAATGTTACGGGCAACTTGCCCGATGGAGAAACCACTCCGAACAGAAGATCGGCAATGGCCGGTCCTGCCATAGTTCCGGGATGCCAAGCGTACAGTACTGCATCGAGCATGGGCTCAATCGTTTCGAAAGTAACTGGGCGCCCAGCCAAAATAGTAGCCACAACGGGTTTCCCTACTGTGGCCACCATTTCAACCAGCTCCATTTGCGCTCCTTGCAAATCAATATTTGCCAAGCTATGCGATTCGCCCGACAGTATTGACTCCTCACCTAAAAAAAGCAGAACCAGATCGGCTCTCCTCACATCGTTTAAAATGGCTTGCTTGCCAATAATATTTTTTGAGCGACTAGTCTCCAACGCTCGATGATATTTTAATTCTATCCCCTTATCCTTGGACATTGCTTTTAGCGACTGCAAAGGTGTAATTGCATCCTCTTTACGGCCATCAAAAATCCAAGTGCCCAGCTGGTCGTGCGGAGCATCGGCCAGTGGGCCTATAACAGCAATCGTTTTTATATCCTTAGTAATGGGTAGTAGGTTGTTGCAATTCTTGAGCAATACTACGCTCTCCTGAGCCATACTTTTGGCAATAGCTAAATGGTTTGGATTGAGTAATTTGGGAAACTCAGCGGTATGAGCGTAAGGGTTATCAAAGAGACCTAGCTCAAACTTGAGTCGAAGTATCCGTTTTACAGCATCATCAATATCCTTTTCGGTTATCTTTCCCTCGGCTATTAGCTCCTTTAAATGGGTTTCGTAGGCTGTGCTTGCCATCTCCATATCAACTGTGGCCTGCATTGCTTTTAATGCCGAATGCTTTGGATTCTGTGTGTAGCCATGCACCTGCATTTGCGTTACCGACTCCCAGTCGCTAACAACAACCCCTTGGAAGTTCCACTTATTGCGAAGCAAATCGCGGAGTAGCGGTGCGTGACCAGATGCAGGAATACCATTAATCTCGTTAAAGGCGGTCATAGTTGTTGCTGCACCAGCCTCAAAAGTTTTGATGAATGGGGGTAGAACCATATCGTACAAATCGCTCTCGGAAATATTGGCCGTGTTGTAATCGCGACCACCCTCGGCCCAGCCGTAAGCGGCAAAATGCTTTGGGCAGGCTGCTATTGATGTTGGGTTGGAAAGGCTATCGCCCTGAAAGCCTCGAACTACGGCTGCGCCAAACTCACCATTGAGCAAAGGATCCTCGCCAAAACCCTCGGCAATTCGTCCCCAGCGTGGGTCACGGGTTATGTCAATCATTGGTGCAAAGCTCCAACGCACACCCTGCGATGCTGCCTCGGTGGCAGCCATTCGAGCACCCTCCTCAACCAAGTCGATATTCCACGATGCAGCCTGAGCCAAGGGAATGGGTAAAATGGTTCTGAAACCGTGAATAACATCGCGGGCAATTAGCAAGGGGATACCCAAGCGGCTTTCCTCAACAGCTAATCGTTGAATCCTTAGTACCTCCTCGGGGTTTACCTCGTTTAAAACCGATCCTATCCCCCCTGCCCTTATCATCTCGTCAAGGTTAGAATGATCGCCATTCTTCTGCACAAGCTGCCCAATTTTCTCGTCAAGGGTCATCTGTGCCAGCAGCTTATCAACCTGATTATCTATATCATCAGTTTGATTTAAGAGATTGCAAGCCCCTTGAGAAAAGGCAAGGAGTACTACTAATAAAATCTTAATGATTTTACTCATTGATTCAATATAAGAATGGTTGTAGTAAATGAAGTGTTGCCAAATCAGTTGCCATAGGGCAACACTTCATCTAGAAGTAACAGCTACAAATACCCATCGTTTTGTACTAGGGTATTGCCCGAGAGATCAATCTCATTCTGAGGAATGGGAAGAAATCCTTTGGTGCTAGGATTGAACTTAACATCAAATATTTGCTGATCGCCCAAATAGTTTGGCCCTCGAACGTTGTGGGTCAGCTCATCGGTAAGGCCAAGGCGAATCACATCGAAGTAGCGAATACCCTCAAGCGATAGCTCAAGCCTTCGTTCCCGAATAATATTCTCGAGCGTTGCAGGCACGCTAGCTAGCTCTACCCTATCCCTTACCTTATCGAGGTATTGCTGTGCATTTGGACTTCCTAGCTCGGCAGCCATAAGAAGCACATCGGAGTAACGAATAACTCGGTGATTACAGGTTCTGTTAAGCTCAAACTGTCCTCCTGCACCCCAATGCTCGGCATCGGATGAATACTTTTTGGAGAAATATCCTGTATGCTGATATCCGGTGGTAAGTTTACCATCCAGCTCTTCCTGAGTAAGAATGGTGTATTCAAATCGGGGGTCACCAGCTAGGTCGAGGGCTAGCTTGTGGTTAACTGGCGCAAAGCTCCAGCCCCTGTCCCATTTTTGCGATCCCGTCACCCTAGGCCCCTGCATTTGAGCCGAAAGGTTTCCGTTACCACCTCTCACGTAATCCCAATCCCACCATTCAGGGGTATCGCCGTATGAGATTTCGAAAACCGATTCGATACCAAACTCACCCGCAAGCTTAAAATTATCCTCGTAGTTCTCGAACAGGTCATGACCACTGCGAGATATTAAATCCTCGAGATAAGCCAGCACCTCGGCCTGACCAATTGTTTCTTGGCCAGCAACAAGTTCGGCATTGTAAACCCCATTGTAAAATAGGTAAACCCGTGCTAAAAGTGCTTGGGCAGCCCACTTGGTGATACGGCCAGCCTCAGCAGGTACAATCGATTCGGGTAAATCGTCGATAGCCTCTACCAAATCGAGGGCAATCTGATCGTAAACCTCCTTGGGTGAATTCTGTTCCTGTTGATATTCAGAAGGACCCTTTATTGTTTCGGTAAGTAGGGGTATATTCTCGAAGAACCGAACCTGCTCGAAGTAGAAGTATGCTCTAAGGAACTTGGCCTCGGCAATGGTTCTAGCCTTGAACTCATCGGAAGCATCAATACCATCTATTATCTCTAAAAAAAGGTTTGCACGATAAATTCCAATGTAGTTTTTAATCCAAATGGAATGAGCAATTAAGCTGGTTGTGGGTATGTTAAAGGTGTTGAACTCATTCTCATCCATTCCATCGTTGGCATCGGCTCCACCGGCATAGGCATCGTCAGAGAGAATATCGGATATAGTAATAAATGGTGCCCATGAAACACCTGGAGTCGATTGGTAGGTTAGCACATCGTAAATGGCAATCAGAGCTTGTTTGGCTTGATCCTCGGTTTGGTAAAAATTTGAAGATACCTCCTGATCAAGGGGTTTGAGGTCGAGAAAATCTTCGCAACCTGCTAAAAGAAGCACAACAAGTAATGCTTTAGCTGTTTTAAAAATATATTTCTTCATACTCTGTTTGCTTTAAAATTAGAATGTCATGGAAGTTCCAAAGCGAAAGGTTCGGGCCTGCGGATATATACCCCTGTCGATACCAATGTTGAATGAACTCATTGCACCAATTTCGGGATCGGCACCAGTGTACTTGGTGAATGTAAAAAGGTTCTCAACTGACACATAAAAACGCCAAGTTCTAGAGCTTATCCTATTGAGCAATACCTCAGGAAGGGTGTAGCCAAGCTGAACGTTCTTAACCTTTACAAACGAACCATCCTCGACGTATAGATCTGATACCCTATAGTTGTTATTCACATCAACCCAAGTATACCGTGGGGTAGTGGTTGATGGATTCTCGGGAGTCCAGCGATCGAGAATAGCCGTTGTTCGGTTGGTATAGCGAAGATCCTGCCTTTGGGCACCATTAAACACATCGTTTCCGTATGAACCAATTAACAGAACCGAGAAATCGAAACGCTTATAGTCGATCGATGCGTTCATACCGAAGGTTAATGGTGGCGTTGGATTACCAATCATGGTTCTATCGTTCTCGTTGAGCACGCCATCGTTATTTGAATCGACAAAACGTACATCGCCTGGTTTTGCATTGGGCTGAAGAACTTGTCCGGTTTTACCTATGTGTTGAAAAACCTCAGCCTGACTCTGGAAAATGCCATCGGTTTCGTAACCCCAGAAGTAAGCTATGGGCAAACCTAGCTCGGTGCGAGTAACCATACCAGCTACTGCCCATGTGGCACCTGGAAGTACTCCCTCATCATTACCAATCTTGGTCATCTTATTCTGGTTGTAAGCACCGTTTATGCCTACAGAATATCCAAAATCGTTGAAGTAGTGACGCCAATTGATGGACAGCTCAACCCCCTTATTCTGAACGCTCCCAACGTTTGCCACAGGAGGATCGTTACCAACATGAGCAGGTATTGGGATCCGTTCCAGTAGACCGCTTGTGGTTTTCACATAGTAGTCGATGGTTGCGGTTAGGCGATTGTTATATGCCCCAAAGTCGAGGGCAATATCGAGCTGCTCCGACTCCTCCCAATGGATATCGTTATTCTCGATATAGGCAGGAGATGCTCCAAACTCTCGACCATTACCAAATATATACCCCCTGCTCTTGTCCATTACAGATATAAACTGGTAATTTCCAATCTCCTGGTTACCATTAATACCCCATGAAGCCCTTAGCTTCACAAAGCTTATCTGATCGACCTGAGGGAAAAACTCCTCATCGCTTACCACCCATGACACGCCAAGTGACGGGAATATACCATATCTTTGGTTTGGCCCAAACTTAGAAGAGCCATCCCTTCTGATAATACCTGTAAATGCATACCTGCTTTTGTAATCGTAGGTTACACGTGCAAAGCCTGAGAGCAGTGCCGAGTGGGCAGCTCCTCCAGCGGCATTCCAAACTGTATCGGTAGCCATATTTAGGTATACATGGTTAGGGTCGTTGATTGGCACCTTAGCATTAAACCCGAACAAATCCTCAAAATTCGATTTGCTGGCCGTCATCCCAAGTAATCCAGTGAGGCTATGATCTTCAATCTGCTTGGCGTACGATAAAGTATTTTCCCACTGCCAAGTGAAGTATCTGTCGATATGTTTCTGGACCGAGGTTTTATCGACATTAAGCTGTGCTCCGTTTAGGTAGAAAAGTGGCCTGTAAGAATCGTTGAGTACATAGGCCAAATCGATACCTAGGCTAGTTCTTAGGTTAAGGCCTTCAATTATTTCAAGATCGCCGAAGATATTTCCAACAACCTTATCAACTCGGGTTTCGGCATTCTCAATTTCGAGCAAGGCCAGAGGGTTAACTATTTCGGCTCCCACATAATTTGATATTCCGTACACCCTACCGTCTTTGGTGGTTACAACGGGCTCGGTAGAGTAAGGGAATGTTGCCAGGATGTCCTGATCGTCCATGTAGAGCGGAGTGAGCGGATCGAGGTTGAGAGCACTGCTATAAGCACCATTAAACGATTGGTTACTGGCAATTCCGCGTCGCACTATGTGCGAGTAGGCCAAATTGCTACCAAACTGAAATTTTTTGGTTACCTGATGCCTAGAGTTTAGGCGCCCGGTTATACGGTCGAATTGAGACTTCTCGCCACCGATTATCCCTTGCTGCGAGAAGTACGACATGGATGATGCGTAGCTCGACTTATCGGAACCTCCGGTAACTGAAAGCTCGTGATTGGTCATGGGAGCATTGCTTTGGAACAAATGATCCTGCCAATTTGTATTGTGTTTTGGTATTTCGTTCAAATCAAAGGGTTCGGTTAATCCCGAGTTTCTTGCACCCTCGTTCATAAGCTCCCGGTACTGATCTGCATCAAGCATATCAATTGTTCTGCTAACATTCTGTATGCCATAGTAGCCTGAGTAGGTCACTGACATATCGCCTTTCTTTGCGCCTTTGGTTGTGATAAGCACCACACCATTGGCAGCTCTTGCTCCATAGATGGCCGCTGAGGCGGCATCTTTTAATACATCAATTGACTCTATATCGCCGGGGTTTAGGTAGTCAATTCCCCCCACGGCCATTCCATCAACAATGTACAATGGTTCGGAATTGCCAGTGGTTCCGGCTCCTCTAACCCTAACGGTTGGAGCCTCACCGGGCTGACCCGATAGGTTTGTAATTTGAACTCCTGCTGTTCGACCCTGCATAGCCTGATCGATTCGGAGTACCGGAGTAGCACTAATCTCCTCGGCGCTAACGCTAGAGATGGCACCTGTTACCACCTTTTTCTTTTGTACACCGTAACCAATCACAACAACCTCGTCGAGCTCCATCATATCAACCGTAAGCATTATCTCGATAAATGGCTGGCTGCTGACTGGGATAACAGCTGTTTTATACCCGACAAAAGAAACCTCTAAGGTTGCTGTAGGGTTAGAAACAGTTATTTTAAAAGCACCATCAATATCAGTAGTAGTACCTGTGGTTGTTCCCTGCTCTACTACCGTTACGCCAATTATACCTTCGCCAGTTTCGAAGTCTTTTACAACCCCTGAAACGCTATGAGGCTGAGAACTTGCAATGCCTGCAACTGACGAAAGAACAATTATTAGGATTAGCCTGAAAAAATGAATTTTCATATGATTCACTATTTAATGTTATACTGAGAAAAGCACCACAAACTCTATCGTATCTGCTTATTCCTCTTGAAATACACGGACGTAATCGACCCTCATCTGCTGAGGGAAAGTGGTTGTTGCATCGGGAGAACCTGGCCAGTTACCACCAACCGCAACATTAAAGATGAAGAAATGGGGAAGATGAAATTCGGTCATATGGGTCGGCGTAATGTTAATCTCATAGAATTTCACATCGTTAACGTACCACTTGATAAATGTATGATCCCATATAATTGAAAAAACGTGGTACTCGTCGGCGAATGTTCCCGACGAGAGGGTATAGCCATTACCAGCCAACACGTGACCATTATTATCCCAATGAACTGTACCATGTACAGTATTTTCGCGACCACTGCCACCTATCATCTCCATAATATCAATTTCGCCACAGGCTGGCCACCCCACCGATGAAAAGCTATTGCCAAGCATCCAGAGCGCGGGCCAAATACCTTGCCCCTTGGGGAGTAGCGCCCTAATATCGACCCGACCGTATTTGAATGAGAATTTACCCTGCGTTTTCATGCGTGCAGACGTAAAGCTGCTCCCCTGATAGCTCTCCCTGCGAGCCTCAATGGTTAAAACATCATCGCTAACCCAAGCATTCTCGGTGCGATAGTATTGCAGCTCATTATTGCCCCAGCCCCAGCTACCTGTTCCTGTCTCAAAAACCCAACTATTTGTATTAATTGAGTTGCCTGTAAACTCATCGTTCCAAATTAGGGTATAGCCATCGTATTGTATGGGCGTGGTGTAACCCTCGCCAACCGATACGTTGGTTTCGAAATTGATAAAAACCGTTTTTGTTTGCTTGATGTAACGACCTGACGAACCGTATGCCCTAACATCGATCTTAAAATTGCCCTGAGCAGTAAATGTGTAACTCAGTAATCCGTCAACGGACTCATCAACCAATTCATCTATCCCCTCGACCCACAGCTCATAGTTTACCGCATTGTCGGCAGAAGCAATAACATTCACTGTCCCCGTTGCATCATCTGCAACATTGACCTCCACCTCAAGATTCGCAGGATTTGTCACATCAATAACAACATCCCTTTCGCAAGCTAGTAATCCCGGAAGAAACAGAAATAATCCTATGAGCCTAACAATCATACAAGTACTATTTTGATTGATTTAAAAAACTGCGCTAAAATTGGTTTAATTTAGGGAGCTCTGTATTGCAGATGCTCCCTAAATTCATTAACCAAATAACAAATTACTTACTAAAATTGCTAGTAAACATTAGTAGAAATAGATGTTATCAACAAAGATGGTTGGTGAAGTTGTGGCATCAAACTTCATCTGGATAATGGCAGTTAAATCTGGAACAGTATATTCTGACAGGAGTATATCGATGCTCTTCCACACGCCCGCTTCAGTTGTGATTTTTACTGGATTCTCCCCTGCACCAATCAGGGAAACATTTACATCCGTAACAACTGCACAAAAAACATCTAAATGAAGCTTGGTCTTACCCGAAACATCCTGAGCATTTCCTTCCCATGCAATTCCCTGATAGGTCAATCCAGCCATCTTTAGAACCTCATCACCTTCAACTTCTATTACTGAAGTTGCAGTTGCCTGCCCCCAATCGGGATTAAGATTAACCCCAGTAATGTCAGTGTACGCATCACTAAAAATAGATATTACGTTTGCTTCAGGTTCTGTTGGTGTTGGAGCAGGTTCTGTTGGATTTAAACTGATAGTTACATTCTTTTTAGCCTCTTTAGTATCACCTGTAGCATTTGCAGCTGTTAATACGACTTCGTATATACCCTCTGCATCATAGGTATGGGTTGGATTTTCATCGGTAGAGGTATTCCCATCACCAAAGTCCCAGCTATAGGAAACTGCATCTTTAGATTCATTGGTGAAGGTTACAGTAAAATCATCAATTTCAAAACTAAAATCTACCATGAATGAAACCACATCTGGTTCATTAGCCCAATTGTGATAGCTTACATAGTTGAATTGCCAATAATGACTCTCACCAGCTATCCAAACGGAAACTTCCATCAAATCGTAGTCCTGCTCCTCAGAAATTTTCACATCGTATTCAATAGACTGACCGGGTACCGCAATGTAACCACCTGGAGAAACCTTTAGTAATCCCATCCATGCACCTGAGCCAGTAAGGGTTAACTTGCCAGAAGAAGGATTATAACTAAATGCATGTGTGCCCCCCAACCAATCACTTACATTAACTCCATCTTTATTAACCATGTTTGCTTCAGTTGCCTCAAAACAAACATCTTTACGTTCGGTTCCATTAAATACATGGTCATCGCCCCACATAAAACCCCCATCGTCAAATGTCATAGTACCATCTTCGCTAAATGTCCATGTTTGGTTGTATACGCAGGGCCGTCTACCGTCATTCTCGAGGCTCCACCAAGAAAAATAATCATACTCACCAGTCTCTTCGATTAGGCCAGGGCCAATTCCCATTGTTATCCCATCGCGCAGAAGTCGCCAATCTTTGGATGACTCACCTACCAACAATCGTAAGGCAACATAAGGATCGGTAATGGTAATAGACTGGCTGAACGGAACGCTTACACCATCCTTATTTGTAGCTGTAAGGGTTACGGTATATTCACCGGCATCGGCGAAAACGTGGGTTGGGTCCTGTTCGGTTGATGTTTCACCATCGCCAAAAGCCCAGCTATAGCTCTCGGCATGCTGCGAGTAGTTGGTAAAGGCTACCTCTTTCCAGTTATCTTCACTTATAGCATACTGGAAACTTGCAATAGGATCGGGAATTGTCTCTTCGTCTTTACATGAGGGAAAAAATGCAATGGCAAACATCCCCAAAAGTAAAAAAGACTTTGCGAAAATGTTGATTCCTTTCGTTCTCATAGTTTATGTACTTTTAATTAGTAATTAGGTTAAACTGGATTATCAGAATTTTCCTAATCACAAATTAATGCGGGTACAAACCCAATCGCAAAAAAACAGCCACATCAAGAGTACAACAGTGCAATAACGAGCTACATCAACACTACATCATAAAAAATCATTTACTACTGATTGTGTGGACATTAACTCATCCAAATTAGAGGTTACAACTTTCTCATAAAAAGTATTCACTTCTCGCAAACCTTTGCGCTAAGGTTTAGATGGATTGTTGAAAAAACGGAAAAATTCTATGTGTTATCGTGTGTTACACTTAAAAGGATATGAGAAAATCGGTAAGGTTGGTGGTATGGTCAAGCTGTAATTTTTTTCGCAAACGATAGCGGCTAATCTCAACGCCCCTAACAGAGATATTCATAAGGGGGGCTATCTCCTTGGTTGAGATATTCATCTTAAGATAGGCACAGAGCCTTAGCTCTTTGGGGGTTAAATCGGGGTACTTGTCCTTCAGCCTAGCAATAAAGTCTTGATGTACGTCATCGAAGTAACTATTAAAAAGTTCCAACCCTTTCTCATTCTTTAGATCCTTATTAATCTTCTTCAAAAGGCTATTCACATTCTGTTTCTGTGGGCTATCAGAGGGGATGGTCTTTATCAGCCTAGTAAGATCTTCTCTGAGGTATGTTAAGGTTTTGTTTTTTTGTATTAGGTGAAGCGTTGCATTGGCAAGCTCCTTATTCTTAAACTTCATCTCATTGCGCAAGCTCTCATTGCGCAGGTGCATAATCTCCTTCTCGCTGAGCGCTGATTGTTCCTTAAACATTCTCTCTCGCTGCGCCAATCGTTTCTCATGCCTTAGCTTTTCGCGCAATCGGGTTTTGAGTATTCGTTTGCGCAGATAATAAAAGTTACCAATAAGAACTAGGGTTAATAGAATTGAATAGGTAATATATGCCCCCTTCGATCGAAGTAGTGGGGGTTTTATGGTAAAATAAAGGCTTTTGATTTCGGTCTCAGCCCCGAATGAGTTCATGGCCTTAATCTGAAAGGTATAGCTGCCCTCCCTAAGGTTAGTGTACTCCTTAAAATTCACACCATCCCAATTGGACCACCTGGCATCGAAACCAATAAGGCGATACGAAAACACTGTTTTTTCAGGTCGCTCGTACGAAGGGCAGGTAAACCTAAAAGTTACAGAATTATTGGAGTAGGGGATGTCGTGGGTAGCAATATCGTTATGGTTAATTGCAAGGGGTGTTTCCGATATGTTTTGTTTTCCGTAGAATATGGTTTCAGTAATATATACCTGCTCTGGCTCATTATAATCCTTGATAATATTGGGTGCATAGTGTATTAACCCCTTTTGTGAACCTATAAATACATTGAATGAGTTATGGGTATATATGTTCTGAAATGCGGGAAGTAAAATCTCGTTTATAGAAGTAAAGGGTGCGGTAATATCAATATACTTCCCATCTTCAAGCAATCGCATTACCCCCAAATAGCTATTGGTATAATACCATAAGTTTCCAAATTCATCCTGATGCAACTTATCAATAAACCCCTTACCGCTTAAAAGCTTATCGATATCGTCAGCAGGCACAAATGTATTGGTAGAGTAGCTGTACTTAAGTACTCCACTTTCTGTGGTCACGTACATTTTTGAATTGACATCCTGAATATTATAAGGAAGTTGATTAGGTAATCCTGCATCTGAGCGAAACAGCTTAACGCTTGCCACCGAATCGAACGAGGCGGTCAATTCTAATTTAAAAATTCCCCTGTACCCATGCGATACCCATAAATTTTTATCCTGATCAAGGAACAAGCTCCTACTCGACTCACTAAAGCCAGGTATTTCGGCTTCGAACTGCCACTTGTTGTTCACTTTATGCAATGAGACTAACCCGCTATATGTACCCGCTAAAACCCGGGAATTGCTATTTGGCAATCGCTGAAAGGTCCAGTACCCCCTCCTATCGGAAATCTGGTTGGCAGTATACCCCTCAATAACAAAACATCCATAGTTGTGCCCACAAAGAAGTGAGCCGTCAATTACATCCAGGGTCCACACCTGGCCATCGGTGCCTCTAATCAGCTCAAACCCTTCGGGTATTATGTTACTATTATTCACCTCATTAAATGCCCTTGCATACAAGCCTTGGTTAGTGCCCACATAGAGTATTCCGTTATGTACAATTGAAGAGTATGCACTTTCGATATTATAGTTGTAATTTAAAAAGGATAAAGGAGAGCTAACCTCCAAGTAATCAATGCCATTATCGAGTCCTAGCCATAGGTTGTTCCTCCTATCCTCGAATAGGCTTAGGATGGTATTATTTTGCAACCCCTTGTACCTATTGATATGCTGAAGGATTTCTCCCTTCTGATTACTAATATATATTCCATTGCTTACCGACCCAAGGGCAAGGTCACCCGTTGAAAGTTTTAGGGCTGAGAAGAGGTTATTCTCGCGAAGCCTAGCGTTAACTTCCGACTGCCACGGGCTAATGTTGTTACTTGATCTATCAAACAGAAAAAGGCCCTCGTTTGAGGTACCAATTAGTAGGTTAGTATCATCGAGCTGGAGAACACATCTAATCTCATTCCTAAAGAAAATGGGATTATCACTGATAAAGATCAGGCTATCGCTCACCAGCTGCATTAGGCCATTATCTATATCCACTACATAGAATAGATCGTTCACCTTATGCAGCATGCTGAACCTGCTAAGGGGCTCAATTACTTTAAACTCCTTGGCGCTATAAATAAAAATGAAGCTAAACGATTGGAATAGAATACCATCATCAACTTGATATATGTTCCATATTTCGTCAAAATTGGCGTATTCTTTAGGAATTTTGCTTTTTAAAGAATGGTACTCCATTAACCCCTCAGCATTAGAGGCTAGAAAACCTATCTCTTCAAAAGCACCGGTGTATATGGTATCGCCAACAGCAAGTACCGAACGAACAACCGATGCATTGGGTACAGGAAAAATATTCCAGCCTGTACCATTATACTCAAGTACACCATCGTTATTTCCAAAATATATAAACCCTTTACTGCTCTGGGTGATACTCCAGTTCTGAGTGCTAGCATTGTATACGCTTTTACTATGGTTTACAATGTTAGGCAAACCAATATCTTTAATTTGAGCATGGGTTGCTTGCCAACCCAAAAGCACAAAACAAATCAGGATATAGCTTAGGCGCTGTCGCATCGTCCAACTATTTGAGTGTTGGCTAAAAGTAACGTATTAATCATTCGAATCAAACTCGCAAAATACAATTTTTCGAACAAGCACAATGCAACTACACCTAAATTTGTTAGATTTAAAAGTCTCATCGCTATTCTGATCCCCCAAAAAGACTGTATATAAATTTCGGGTAATGCTTTTTTTTAGCCAATTTTGTTCCTTTATAACTTTGGATGCAGGAAACGACCAGTAACATACCATTTGTCACGCTTACAACCGATTGGGGTCAGCACGATTACTACCTGGGCATGCTCAAGGGTAGCCTTTTATCGGTGCTACCCCAGCTCAAGGTGGTGGATGTGTCGCACAACGTGGCCAGCTTTAATATCCACAGCGCAGCCTTTGTGGTAAAAAATAGCTTTAGCTACTTCCCAAAGGGTAGTATTCACCTTATCATGGTGAACAGCGAGGCTAGCGTTACCCCTCGCATTCTAATTAGCAAATGGCAAGATCACTTCTTTATTACCCCCGACAATGGTATTATTGGGTTACTTTTTAGCGATACCCCCGAGAGCACATACGAGGTTCCCTTTGCCCCCGATGGCAGCTTTGCATCGTTACCAGCATACGTAAAGGCCGTTCAAAACATAATGCTGAGTAAGCTGGGCAGCACCGTAACCGATTTTGACAGGCGCATTACCTTCAAGGCCACCATCGACGAATCGGTGATAACGGGCAGCATTATCTATATCGATTCATACCAAAACGCCATTACCAACATCTCCAAAAGCCTATTCGAAAGGGTAGGGCAAAACCGAAGCTACAACATCTTCGTCCAAAGCAATCATAATAAAATAGTGAGGCTAAGCACGGGCTACAACCAGGTTGATACCGGCGAACTGCTCGCCCTGTTCAACTCCGCCAATCTGCTTGAGGTTGCCATACGCAATGGCTACGCCGCTGAATTGCTGAGCCTTAGGGTGGGTGGTAGCGTACGAGTAAATTTTTTATAACGCCTTATCCATTCCTATTGGCATCGATGGGAAGATTTAGCAAAACCGTTGTACCTTTATGCTCCTCCGATTCGAATCTAATTTCACCCCTATGTTCCTTCACAATGGTATAAACCAATGATAGGCCAAGGCCGACCCCTTCGCCAGGCTCCTTGGTGGTGAAAAATGGATCGGTAATTTTTGAGATTATATCCTTTCTAATTCCGCATCCAGAATCGGCTATCTCAATCTTTATATCGTTTTGATCTACCTTGGTTGATATGGAGATTTCCCCATTGTTTTCGATAGACTGGTTTGCATTGAACAGAATATTGAAAAACATTTGATGCAATCGGCCCTCATTACCCCGAATTGGGGGTAATTCTCTAGCATAATTTGTTTTTACAGTTATTCTATCAGCAAATCGTTGCTTGAGCATCAAAAGGCAATTGTTAATTATGCTATGAACATCACATATGTTTGCATAGCTATCGTTTTCTCTACTAAACTGATCCAATGTTTGAATAATATTAGTAACCCTAACCACACCCTCAACAATCATATCTACCAAAGGTATTATTTCCTTTTGGTGTGATTGTAAATTCTCATTCACATACTTCTCAAGTATGGTAACGGCTCCATGTATAAAGTTTAAGGGATTATTTATCTCATGCGAGATTCCTGATGTAAGTACACCAATTGTGGCCATTTTTTCTGATTGAATAAGCTGTATCTGTGTGCTTTTTAATTTTTCAAGAGCTGATTCTAACTGCTTGTTCTTATCGTATAACTCTTTAGTTCTATCTTTAACCCTACTTTCTAAAACGGACTTATCCTTCCTTAGCCGATAAGTTCTATATCTTATGTACAAAAGAATTAAAAGAACAAGAGCTACTGTTTGCGCAACAATAAACCAGACTCTTTTCCAAAATGGTGGTACAATATGTATTTGGAGGTCAACAGGTTCTTCGTTCCAAACCAGATCGTTATTGCTCCCTTTAACCTTAAATGTGTACTTTCCAGGGTTAAGGTTGGTGAATGTTACTGAATTATCGTATCCTATCTCAATCCACTCATTACTAAACCCTTCGAGGGTATAGGTAAATTGATTCTTTTTAGGATTAGTAAAATCCAACGATGCAAACTCAATGGAAAAAAGGTAATCCTTATGCGTAAGGGTTACTCTATTGTCGATATGCAGATTATTCACAAACGGAATTAAAGAATTTTCCCAAATTGATTCTGACAAGATCTTAAAATCGGTGATTGTAACCTTGGGGATATATGGATTTTTTGTAACCTGCTTTGGATGAAAATATGTTAGGGCTGCATTCCCGCCAAAGTAAAGCTTCCCATCAGAACTTTTATGGAATGAATTCCTGTTAAACCCATTGACCTCGATACCATCATCGTATGAAAAGGGGATAAAGCTACTATCGCTAAGCGAATACCTATACAACAAGCTAGTGGTAACAATCCATAAATTTTTGTAATCATCCTCAACCATTCCAATAATGGTACTTTTCTTTAATTCTTGGTTGTTAGGATGTTGCTCGGTCAACCTGTTTTCTATATCCAGCTTTAGCAACCCCCTTGATTCTGTTCCAATCCATATGTCGCCTTGGCTATCGCAGAAAAGAGTCATAAGGTTTAGGGTTTTCAGAAAGTTAAGTGAGTCGTCAATATTGGGTACAAAATGGTTAAACACCTCCTTATTAGGGTCAAACTCATACAAACCACTTTGATACGAACCTACCCAAATCTTACCCTGCTTATCCTGTATAATTGAATTAACATAGTTATCGTTAGTCTTAAATGCATAATTAAAAGGACTATGCTTGTATGACTTGAAATTAAAATTTGATTCATCTCCAACCAGCTTGTTCAAGCCCTGAGCAGTTCCAAACCATAGCTGGCCCCCTTGGTCCTGAAAAATATAGTTAATTTGATTGCTACTTAGGCTTGATTCATTGCTGGGGTTATTTACAAAATTCTTGAAGTACAATTCACTCCCCCGCCTCTCTATTCTGTTTAACCCTCCTTGATACGTTCCAGCCCATATCACATCATTTGAATCCACAAGAAGTGACCATACCCTATTGTTACTCAAACTATTTTCGTACCCAGGAATATTTGTAAAATGGTAAAACTGTTCATTATCTGAGTTAAACTGCGTCAATCCACCGCCATCGGTTCCAATCCAAATACTACCCTTACTATCGCTACTAATAGCCATAATATTATGCTGAGGTAAACTATGCTTCGCTGTTGGGTTGTGCCTTATGTTATTGAATTTCCTTGGTTTTAAATCGATTTTGCTCAAGCCTCCTCCTCGGGTTCCAATCCATAGAACCTTTGAGTAATCTTCAAACAGGTACTCAATTCGATTACTGCTTATGCTATAATCGTTATTAGGATCGTTCATGTAATGGGTAAACTTACCTGTTTCTGGATTAAACAGATTTAGCCCTCCCTCATAGGTTCCAACCCAGAGGTTTCCATTGGAATCCTTTAATAAGCAATCCGCCTTATCGTCGCTAATGCTCGATGCATCGGATGAATTGTGTGTATATCGCTTAAAAGTATTGGTTTTGGGGTCGAAAAGGTTTAATCCGCCACCGTGAATAGCAATCCATATCGTTCCGTCATCATTGGCAATAATACTTTGAATAAAATTGCCGCTAAGGCTGTTGCTTGTATTAGGGTTGTGGTAATATCGATGAAAACTCCCATTAACAGAATCAAAACGGTTAAGGCCATTGTCAGTTCCAATCCATAGGGTTCCATCGGGCGTTTCGCACATGCAATTGGCCCTATTCCCGCTCAAGCTACTAGGATCGTTTTCAGAATGCCTAAATCTTGTAAAGTTTTCATCATCTGGGTTATACTTATTCACTCCCCCATCAGGGGTTCCAAACCATAAGTCGCTCTTGCTATCCTCATAAATGAAAATAATCTGGTTATTACTTATCGAATTTGAATCGTTAGGTACATACGAAAAGTTTTTGAAAGTATTAGTAACAGGATCGTATCTATCAATACCCCCACCAAATGTGCCGAACCAGTAATTGCCTGCTCTATCAATTAGTATTTTACCAAAATTACTTGTCGATAAAGAGTTGCTATTATCCACTTCATTTCTAAATACCTTTATTGTCTTCCCATCGTATCTGTTAAGCCCATCCTGCGTACCAAACCAAAGATAACCGTAATTATCCTGAACTATTGCGTAAACATTATTGTGCGAAAGACCATCCCTAACGGTTAATCTACTAAATTTTAAATCATTACTCTGCGAATAACTATTTGTTGAAGCAATACATACTAGCAAAAAAACTAAATAAAGAGGTAAACAAAATCTGGAAAAGTGAGGGCGAGAGGTTTTCATAAAAGGCATATTTAAGTTGTTTATAAATATATGGCAAGATTGGAATTGAGAACAATATTACTGAGTAAAAAAAAATACAAAATTTACTATGAGTCTAATATTATGCACGTTAACAAAATGCTTTATTCCTTTTTAAATAGATATACACTTTAAAATGGTTTCCTTTGTAAATACCAATTGTTACTAGCAATAACTTTTAGCCTAAGATGGTATATTAATTTCTAACTTTGTTGTCATATTTTTTAAAAAACTTCTACTAGAATTCTATGAAAAAACCCGATGAGGCCTTTATGCGCCTCCTTAATATCATGGACGAGCTTCGCGAGAAGTGCCCTTGGGATAGGGAGCAAACCTTTGAGAGCATGCGCAACCTTACCATTGAGGAAACCTATGAGTTAGCCGACGCTATTCTGGAGAAAGACCTGGAGAACGTTAAGAAGGAACTCGGCGATTTGCTGCTACACATAGTTTTTTACTCCAAAATTGCCTCGGAAACCAATACATTTGATATTACCGATGTTATCAATCAGCTTTGTGACAAACTCGTTTATCGACACCCCCACGTATTTGGCACCACCGAGGTGAATGACTCGGATGACGTGGTGAAGAACTGGGAGCAGATAAAAATGTCGGAGAAGCAAGGCAACAAAACGGTGCTTTCGGGCGTACCCAAATCGCTTTCGGCGCTTATTAAGGCTAATAGAATACAGGAAAAAGTGCGCGCTGTAGGATTCGACTGGGAGGAGCGCCAACAGGTATGGGACAAGGTGAGCGAGGAGTTCGAAGAGGTAAAGCGAGAAATTGAAAGAGGCGACAGCAATAAGATTGAAGCCGAATTTGGCGACCTGTTATTCTCCGTGGTAAACGCTGCCCGGCTTTACAATATCGACCCCGAAACGGCTCTGGAGCGCACCAACAAAAAATTTATAAAACGCTTTGGTTACCTCGAGAGCAAAACCATTAAGGAGGGACGCTCGCTTAAAACCATGACCCTAGCCGAGATGAACGAGATTTGGGAACAAGCCAAAGCATTCGATAAACCCTAAGCACTGCTATGCTTCAATTCGTTGTTAAAAGATTTTTGTACAGTATCCTTGTGGTTTGGGGCGTGGTAACGCTGGTTTTTATCCTATTTAACCTAATTCCAGGCGACCCAGCCCGAATGGTAATGGGACAAAGAACCGATGAGGCCTCGCTGGCAGCGGTACGTCGCGATCTGGGACTCGATAAGCCTCTACCCTACCAGTACTTAAAATACATCAACGACCTATCGCCCATATCAATCCATAATCACAGCAACCCAAATAGCTATATCTACCTCGATAAGTTGGTTTACTCCATTGCCACATCGGTAAAGGTTACGTCATCGAGAGCCATCGTTATCAAAGCTCCTTACCTACGGCGCTCGTTCCAAAGCGGAAAAACGGTAACCTCCATTATATCCGAAACGCTTCCCAACACCTTTATCCTTGCCATTACCGCTATGGTATTTGCCACCATAGTAGGCATTGGGCTGGGAGTTGTTGCTGCGCTAAAAAAGGATACATGGATAGACAGGACCATGCTCGTATTCTCGGCCTTTGGAATGAGCGTACCTTCATTCTTTGCAGCCATACTGTTTGGCTGGCTTTTCGCATTTGTGCTGGGCGATTTTACGGGGTTAAACCTAACCGGTAACCTTTTGGAGGTTGATGATTTGGGCGAAGGGATGCACCTCCATCTCAAAAACCTAATCCTACCAGCGTTTACGCTGGGCATTCGGCCACTGGCCATTGTTACGCAGCTAGCGCGAAACTCCATGCTCGAAACGCTTTCGCAGGATTACATCCGCACGGCCAAGGCCAAGGGGCTTACCTTTACCAGGGTGATATGGCGGCACGCCCTAAAGAACTCGTTAAACCCAGTGGTATCAGCAATTTCGGGTTGGTTTGCATCACTAATGGCTGGTGTGGTTTTCATCGAGTATATCTTTGGATGGAAGGGGCTGGGCTATGTAATTGTTGAGGCTCTTAACAGCTACGATGTACCACTGGTGCTTGGTTCGGTAGTAACCCTATCCATAGTATTTGTTGTAGTTAATTTTATGGTAGATATTGCCTACACGTACCTTGATCCAAGAATACGATTGTCGTAAGCCTAACCGAATGGAATTTATTCGTATTTTTGGTAAGATTGATTTCATAAAGGAATATTTATTTATCGACATAAAAATCAAAAGAAATGAGAAAACAGATTGTTGCAGGAAATTGGAAGATGAACACAACCCTTGAGGACGGCCTAAAGCTGGCCACACAGGTAAACGAACTTTCACAATCGCTACCCCAGGATGTTGAGCTTATTATTGCCCCTCCATTTACACATCTACATACCATCGCTAGCAAGCTGCAGGGCGGCAAGGTTAAGGTAAGCAGCCAGAACTGTGCTGCTTGGGACAAGGGTGCATATACCGGCGAAATTTCGGTTGATATGATTGCCTCAACCGGTGCCAGCTACGTAATTATTGGCCACTCGGAGCGTCGCGAGTACTTTGGCGAAACCAGCGAAATACTACTTAAAAAAGTGAAGCTGGCACTTGACAAAGGTTTGTCTCCCATCTTTTGCTGCGGTGAGGTGCTAGGCGAGCGCGACGCCAACATACACTTTGAGGTTGTTCAAGCTCAAATAGAAGAGGTACTTTTCAACCTCACCGAAGGCGAGATGAAAAATGTGATTATTGCCTACGAGCCCGTTTGGGCCATTGGTACAGGCCGAACCGCATCGCCCGAGCAGGCTCAGGAGATGCACGCACACATCAGAAAATGCCTTGTAAAACAGCTTGGCGAAACCATTGCCAATGCCACAAGCATACTGTACGGCGGTAGCTGTAAGCCCGACAATGCCGTGGAGATCTTCGCCAAGCCCGATGTTGATGGTGGGCTAATAGGTGGCGCATCGCTTAAAGCCGAGGATTTTATTGCCATAGCCAAATCATTTCCCAAGTAGATGAAGTACACCGAGGTAGCCATACAGCTTACCCCATACAGCCCGCAGGCAGCTGAAATTATCACTGCCCTGCTGGCTGAGTTGGGGTTCGACAGCTTTACTGAAAATCCTGAGGGTTTAACGGCTTACATCCCAACCCATCTATACGATGATGCCGATTTAAACAGATTTTTCAACGATTTAACCCTTGATGTAAAGGCCGTTTACACCGTTCAGCACATCGACGACCAGAACTGGAATAAGCAGTGGGAATCGAACTTTGAGCCCATAACCGTTGAAAATCTCTGTAGGGTTCGTGCGCCATTCCACAAGCCACAAGAGGGCTTTGAGCTGGAAATTATTATTGAGCCCAAGATGGCCTTTGGAACTGGCCACCACCAAACCACTTGGCTAATGACCCGAGAGATCTTCTCGCTGGATATAAAGGGGAAGTCGGTACTCGATATGGGTTGTGGAACGGGCATACTGGCCATAGTGGCCGAAAAGCTTGGTGCAGCAAATGTGAAAGCTATCGATAACGATAGCTGGGCATACGAAAATGCCAAGGAGAATGTGGCTGCTAACAACTGCTTTAAAATAGATGTGGTGCTGGGTGATGCTGCGGCCATTGGCAACCATAAGTTCGATGTAATACTGGCCAATATCAACCTTAATATCCTTCTAAACGATATGGCACAATACGTGCAAAGCCTTACACCCAACGGAGTGCTGGTGATGAGCGGAATTCTCACCGGCGATATCGCCACCATTGAGCAAGCCGCCAAGCAGCATGGGCTAACCATTGTACATAGTAAAACCAAGAACGACTGGGCCTTAGTGCGCACCATAAAGTCCAGCTAATCCGACAGACAGATGAAACTATCCTACCTAAAACACCTTGCCACAAGATTAGCCATACTAATAATGCTTACAGGCGCCTCTGCACAAGGCTTCTCGCAAAGGATTACAACCTTCTCGCCTGATGTGGAACTTTTTGCTACTGAGCTCGAGGGTTTGGTAAAAAGCCATTTGGAGAAGGATGATGAAGATCTGCCAGAAAGGTTTGCGCTGATGTGGCAATCGGACACATTATCCACAAACCAAAAGGGAAAGGTAGTTTCAATAGCCAACGATATTCTAAAAAAAACAGGGGTAAACACCACGCCACTTATTACCTACGCAAAAATTCTGATGCTTTACACCCAAAGCCAAAAGTTTCAAAACGAGGTTGACACATGGCTTTTGGGTGCTGAAGCTTTTGCCAAAACCGACAACCTGCCCATTTCATGGATTGGCAGATTTCTAGAGAACTCCTTGGCCCTGTTCACCCGTGGCACTTTTGCCATCAATCCAGCCTTTGAGTGGAAGGCTAGCAACCAGAATTTTAATTACAAGTTCGACCAAACCCTGACCATTAGATTCTTCGATATCGACCTGGTATGTACCAACAATAACGACTCCATTACCATTCATTCAACCCAGGGCGAGTATTTTCCACTTGAGGACAAGTGGATTGGTAAAGGAGGAAAAGTTACCTGGATAAGAAGCGGGTTACCCACCGACGTAATATTTGCCACGCTTGCCAACTATAACCTAAACACCACCCGCAACGAGTACGAGGCCGACTCGGTGATGTACACCAACCTCGATTACTTTGACAAACCCTCGTTGGGCCGTATAAAAGATAAGATTACCCGAGCTACCAATCCACAAAACGTGAATTACCCCGAGTTCTATACCTACGAGCTGCGCCATAGAATTACAAACTTCTTTGATGGTGTTGATTTTGATGGGGGTTACTACATGATAGGTTCACAATTTATTGGTAACGGTACCCGAGAGCAACCTGCCATCATCGAAATAAAGCGCGATAATGAAGATTTTCTGAGGGTTGAGGCGCAAACCTACATCTTCCGTCGGCAAACCGTTGTTTCCGACTATGCCCGAGTACGGTTTAAGCTGCAAAGCGACTCGCTGTACCACACCGGCCTAGGTTTCACCTATAACGATCAGGCCAAGCTGGTTACCATTGCCCCCACCAATCTGCTTACCACCCAAAGCCCAATACTTAGCACCTATCACAACTTTTCCATAACATTTGCCCAGCTACAGTGGCGTGTTGGCGAAAACGAGATGTCGTTTAGTGCCCCAATGGGGTCAGCGCAAAGTAGAGCCATTTTTGAGTCGAACAACTTTTTTAACGAGGAACTCTTTGATGAGCTCATGGGGCGCGATGAGCAGCATCCCATCTTTGCCGTATCGAACTTCACCAGCCGCATCCGCTCAAAGGAGTTTAAGGTTGATGATTTTGCCCGATACATCCGTAAAAGCCCCGAACAAGTACGAATTGCGATTATGCGATTGGCCATGCAGGGCTACCTGCTATACGAGTACGAAACGGGCGACGTGTTTGTACTACCCAAACTTTACGATGCCATTAGGGCCAAGGGGAGATTTATCGATTACGATGTGCTCAAGTTCAGCTCACACGTTGAGAGTGGTGCAAACGCCAAAATAGACCTCAATAGCCTTGAGGTGGCCATACGTGGCGTAGAGAACGTCTCCATCAGCGACTCACAGAATGTGTTCCTATACCCTGCCCGCCGAGAGCTAACACTTAAAAAGGATAGAAACTTCTCTTTCGATGGAATGGTCGATGCCGGTATGTTCAGGTTTTATGGTAGTAACTTTGAGTTCGATTACACCGAGTTTAAGGTGAACTCGGAGCTTATCGACTCCCTAAGGCTTAATTACCAAACCGATGACCTAGACTTCTACGGGCGACGAATCCTAAACCGTGTGACCAGCACTCTTGAGGTAATTTCAGGAGAAGTTCTTATCGACAAGCCTAATAACAAGTCGGGCTTAGTAATGAACAAGGAGTACCCAATATTCAACAGCAAGGGCTACTCCTTTGTTTACTACGACGATAAATCGATACATAACGGGGTGTACGATAGAGAGAACTTCTTTTTTAGAATAGATCCATTCACATTCAAAAGCATAAACAATTTTGAGATTGAGGATATGGTTTTTGCGGGCACATTCTACTCCGCCGATATATTTGCCCCTATACAAGATACCCTGCTGCTTAGGGCCGACAACTCCCTGGGCTTTCGCCGAACATTCCCTGCAGAGGGTTACGCCATCTACCAAGGCAAAGGACGATTCTACAACCGCATCGACCTGAGCAACAAAGGCCTTAAAGGTGTTGGCCGATTCGAGTACATCACCTCATCAACCTCATCGGATGACATCGATTTCTTCCCCGATTCGCTTGCTACCATGAGTACCGAGTTTACCGTTGCGCAGCAAAACGATGGCATTCAGTACCCCGATGTGAAGGGTAAAGTACACTCGGTGAAATGGTACCCCTACCAAGAGAAACTTTACGCCTACAAGGGCCGAGAATCGTTCAACATGTTCAACAACGAGGCCAAGCTGCTGGGTAACCTAACCCTTGAGCCTCTTGGGCTGGTGGGCGATGGACTTATGGATATGCACAAGGCTCGGCTAACAGCCAACAACTACCTGTTCAATGCTTTGGATTATAGTACCGATTTGGCAAACGCCGAATTCAACGTGGTATCGGCTGAGGAATTGGCGTTTACCGCACCACAGGTTAAAGCATACGTAAGCTTCGAAACCCGCCATGGAGAGTTTTACAAGGTGAACGAGAGCATTGCTGCTGAACTGCCCCCCATGATGTACAAATCGCTAATCGATAAATTTGTATGGGCAATGGATGAGAATACATTGACCATAGAAACACCCGATAGGCAAAGAGATGTGGAGCTAGGTAAGGTGAATATTGCCGGGATGCCCAGCGGTGACAAGCAGCTCGATGGGTCACTCTTCTACTCGCACCACAACGATGAGGACTCGCTATACTTCTTCTCGCCCAAAGTGAAGTATAACCTTAGCAAGCCCTATCTAACGGCCGACTCGGTGAAATACCTATTGGTTGCAGATGCTTTGATTATTCCAGGCAAAAAGCCCATTGAGATTGATGCGAAGAATAGGATGTTACCTATGGATGAATCGCAGATATTTGCGAATCAAACCCAGCGCTACCACCATTTTTACAATGCCCGAACACGGGTAACCAGCCGCAAACGTTACTCCGCCAGCGGTACCATCGATTATATAGATGAGAACGACTCCATACAGCCTATCTTTCTGAAAGAGATAAAGGTAGATAACCGAGGGAACTCCTACGCCGAAACCAGCGTAACCGAGCCCGACAGCTTTAGGCTTAGCCCTCAACTCGGCTTTATTGGCGATATGGCAATATTTGCACCCGAAAAGCATTGGACATTCCATGGTGGAGCCAAGCCGTTGCACCCATGCAGCCAGATAAACTCGAGCAATATATATTTCAATGCGCAGCTCGATCCTAATAGTATCTTCATACCTGTACCCGAACTACCCCGAAACCTAAACCAAAATATACTCATTAACGGTAGCGTGGTAACCGTTGACTCAATCCACCTATATCCAGCCCTACTTAGTGGCCGAAAAGAGCATACCGACCGAACGCTGGTATCGGCCCATGGGTACTTGCATTACAATAAGAATAGGAGTAGGTTCCTAATTGGTTCAAAATCGAAGATAATGGATCCCGACACTACGGGTAACCTTATCAGCTTATCGAAAGATTTCTGCATGCTTTTCAGTGAGGGCGAGGTTAAGCTGCCTGTAAACCTTGGTCAAATAAAGCACACCACCTCGGGTAGCCTAACCCATATTTTGGCCGACAGCATTCTGAATATGGACCTGGTGCTTGCGCTTAATTTCCACTTCAACCAGCTGTCGCTTGAGGCCATGGCCAACGAAATGGCTACGTTAGCTCAGCTAAAAACGGTTGACCTTAACCGAAAAATTTACCACAAATATCTTCACCAAGAGCTCGATAAGGGTGAAGCCCAAACGGCAAAGAACCAGATTAACCTGTTTGGCGCCCCAACCCAAATTCCAAAGGGTATAGAGAGCACAATTACATTTGCCGACCTAAAGATGACCTGGGATCAAAAGAACACCTCATTTGTATCGAAAGGGAAAATTGGAGTTGGTACAATTGGTGGGGTGCAGGTTAACAAGTTTGTGGATGGTTTTGTGGAGATATACAAACGTAACACAGGCGACTGGATGATAATTTACCTGGAGCTGTCGCCCGATAAGTACTACGTATTCTACTACGCCAGAGGGGCCATGCAGGTATCGTCGCATAACCCACTATTTACCGATCCCATTAAGGATATGCGCACAAGGGAACGAAGAGTACGCGTTCCAGCAGGACAAATTCCATACAACTTTGTGGTTGGTACCCGCCGTGAGCTGCAAAGGGCACAGGAGCGATACAATGAACTTATTGGAAGAGGGGCTAACAATTTGGAATCTACCGAAGAAGCTCCCAAAGAGGATGATGAGGTTAACAGCACCGAAAAATCTAATGAAACGACTCACGCACTGTTAGAGAAAGAAAAGCAGGAAGAAACCGAAGAAGTTGAAGAGCAGGAAGAAGAAAATGAAGGTGAACCCAACTATAAAGGTTAACGCACCAGTAGTAATAGGTTTTTAAGCGAATAGATGAATTCTGCTAGCCTTTATCGTTGTATCCATAAAGTATTTTTACAATGCCGGCTGGCTATACAGCACTTGGAAATCTAGCCTGCTCCTATGGGCCTATAGCGTAATTTCTATTATTGTGATGGCTAGCAGTCTGTTAGCTGCAATTCTGCTCTAAACCTAGCATTACCTGCTAGTTAGCAACAAGCAGATTGAAAATCATAAAATCCAGTATTACAGGCCTATAGCAATATTTGAATCGTTTTTTTAGAATTACTTGAAATTGACGTATGGAATCATTATATTCGTACGTAAATTAAGAATTGCTAAAATGGAAACTAAATTAACTTTACGATTGAGAAAAAGTGTTATTGATAGGGCTAAGAAATATGCACATAGTCAAAGAATTAGTCTTTCAAAGATGATTGAGATATATCTTGAATCAATAACCGCTTCTAAGGAAAAAGAAGAAGAAACAACGCCTTTGGTTGAAAGTTTAAGCGGTGTCATTGAACTTGACCCTGATTTTGATTATAAGAAGGAATATTCTAACTATTTGACAGAAAAATACAAATGAAAAGAGCTCTACTTGACACAAATATAATTATTGACCTATTGGCTAAAAGAGAGCCATTTGACCAAGACGCAAAAAAACTATTCTCGTTTGCAGACAAAGAAAAGGTTACTCTTTATACCTCGGCTCTTTCAATTGCAAACATAAGATATGTACTTTTAAGAAAAAGGAAACCAGAAGAGGCTAAACAAATCTTAAGAAAATTAAAATTGCTAATTGGAATATTAAGTCTCGATGAAAAAGTAATTAATTTGGAGCTGAATGACAATGATTTTAATGATTTTGAAGATTGTCTTCAGTACTATTCTGCATTAGAAAATAAGATTGAAATAATTGTAACAAGGAATCTAAAAGATTTTGAAAATTCAAAAATACCTGTAATGACTGCCAGACAAATAAATGAGATAATTGAATAGCTGCCAGCTGCTAACAAGGGGCGTAGCCAATGCGGGCTGATTAGGAACTTCGGAGCCGCATCGCCCGTTGGGGGCGATTTCGTTGTGCGACGAAATCGAAACTCGCGCTCCCGCACTGGCCATACCCCCAACCGTTAGTGGTTAGGATCGGGGTATCTCACAAATCTCCATACCCTTCATATTGGCACCATCTATGGTTAGCCTAACCGCAGTCCGAACCTGATGAAACCCCGATCGTCCTGCTGCACCAGGGTTTATATGCAGCAGCTCGTACTTCTTGTCGTAAATCACCTTTAGGATGTGAGAATGTCCACATATAAAAAGCTTGGGCTTTTGAGCTTTAATCTGTGCAAGCACCTCCCTTTCGTAGCGGTTAGGGTAGCCCCCAATGTGTGTCATAAGCACATCCACATCCTCGCACTTAAACTGCAGCACCTTAGGGTAAGCCGAGCGCACCTTAAAATCGTCGATATTACCATAAACAGCCCTGATGGGTTTAAACCGTGCTATGGTGTCGGCGGTTTGGATGTTTCCAATGTCGCCAGCGTGCCAAAGCTCATCGCATTCAGTAAAAAAGCCTTCTAACTTTTCGTCCCAATGGCCGTGGGTATCGCTTAAAATCCCAATTCGTTTCATTCTTTTGCAATATTAGCTACTTTTGCGAAAACGCAAAGATAGATGCATATTTTCTATATCCCACAGATTTCGAGCAATACCATTGTACTCCCCGAGGACGAGTCGAAGCACTGCGCGCGGGTGTTAAGACTTGGCGTTGGCGATACCATAAATATTGTGGATGGCCATGGCACCATGCTAACCTGTAGCATAACCGATCCTCATCCAAAGCGCTGTGCTGTAGAAGTAATTGGGACAAAGCATCAGTTTGGCAAGCGAAATTTTCACCTTCACATTGCCATTGCGCCTACCAAAAATATCGATAGGTTTGAGTGGTTCCTCGAGAAAGCCACCGAGATAGGAATTGACGAGATTACCCCAATGCTCTGCGAGCACTCGGAACGGAAAACCGTTAATCTTGAGCGATTGGAAAGGGTTATTGCAGCAGCCATGAAGCAATCGATAAAGGCATACCTGCCCAAGCTAAACCCGCTAACGCCCTTTAACGATGTTGCTGCCATGGAGTTCGACGGGCGCAAGCTAATTGCCTACTGCGGAAACTTTGATGAAACTCACGCTAAAACACTGATTAGCAAAAGCGAAAGCGTACTAATGCTGATTGGCCCCGAGGGCGATTTTGCCCCAGCCGAAGTACAACTTGCCTTGCAAAATGGTTTTAAAACCACAGGGCTTGGCCCATCGCGGCTTAGAACCGAAACGGCAGGCGTGGTGGCTTGCACCATCGCCAACCTTATAAATCAGGCATAATACTACTCTTCGAAAAACTCCTCGGCACCCGGAAAGTTTAGCTTCTGCTTGGCCACCTCGGGTGGAAAGATGAAGTACTGAACCTGTGCTTCAGCGCAAAGTTCACCCTTAGCATTTAAAAGTTGGGTTTGGATATTGGCTAATCTTTTCTCCGAGCTAATAAGCCAAGCTTTTAGCCTAAGTGGCCCATCGGAAATATGGGCTGGTTTTTTGTATCGTATCTGTAGCTGCGAGGTAACGCCTCCTGTTCCAAGTATAGTATTCACAGCCCAACCACCAATCTCATCGAGCAGCGTAGCCTGTACTCCACCATGCACAACATCGGTATAACCCTGAAAATCGTTATGGGGAGTCCACTCTGCATAAATTATCTTTTCAACCTCATCAAAAGTAAAGCTTAACCTTAGACCAAATGGATGGTTTGGGTCGCAACCCAAGCACCCATATCCCTTATGCCCCACGTAGGGGTTCCGAACCTTTTTCATAAGTGCAGATTTGCTGCAATATTAACACTTTTGCGAAAAAGGAACAAGTTGTGTGAAAAGTCGAAGTTGCCTACTTTCGAACACTTTCATTATCAAAAACAAACGCTGATAGCCTGTATGCATATGGTTGCGTTGGTTAGATGGTTGTTGCCTTCAGCAAGATTGACTGAAACGCTAAACACCCAACTTTCTGAATTTCGGGTAAAAAAACGCTGACAGCCTGTATGCCTAGGGTAAGAGGACTCCCACCCAGTCCGAGAGGCAGGGCTGTCAGGTTTTATAGACTTATAACTTTTTGTATGTAACAAGCTGTGAACGCCATAACAAGTGAGATGCCTTTTTATACACCTAGCCGATTATATACAACTTATAACCTGTTGCGCGATTTAGTATAAAAGTTAAACCCAAATGAAGTGTATCTATACGCTACAATGGATGATTAAAAACGAACAGAAACCAGAGATTATCGAATATATCTGACTTTTTGACAATTGCGAAAGATACCAAATAAATGATAAAAATTTATTGAAAAAAATATCGATATATTTTGCAGATATTAAAAATGCTCGTATTTTTGCATCGCTTTAAACGAAAAGCACAACGCAACACACAAAGACGTATTTGGGAGCTTAGCTCAGCTGGTTCAGAGCACCTGCCTTACAAGCAGGGGGTCACTGGTTCGAATCCAGTAGCTCCCACACTTAAAATCAACCACTTACAGCGCTCATCGAGGTAGGTGGTTTTTTGTTGTGCATACAACTTACCCCACAACCCCATGGCCTACGCGTACATACTATACTCGGCGCAGCTCGACAAGCACTACGTGGGCGCCACACAGGACGAGCTGGAGCAGCGGATCCGAAGGCACAACGCCCACCACAAGGGTTTTACTGGCAGGGCCAACGACTGGGCGCTGATGCACGCCGAACCCTTCGAAACCCTTGAGCTGGCCCTTCAGCGCGAGCGGGAGATCAAAAGCTGGAAGAGCCGCAAGCGCATCGAATCCCTGTGCACGCCTGGGTGAACGCAGCTCAGCGGTTCAGAGCATCCCGCCCCTGCGGGCGGGAGGGTCACTGGTTCGAATCCAGTAGCTCCCACACTTAAAATCAACCACTTACAGCGCTCATCGAGGTAGGTGGTTTTTTGTTGTGCATACAACTTACCCCACAACCCCATGGCCTACGCGTACATACT
>Ga0334885_1000367_pt1 | contig 81222 bp, 74 predicted proteins | sample GraSluR1_MG_8_FD_207233 | JGI IMG/M metagenome (GOLD analysis project Ga0334885, IMG submission 207233) | Sludge microbial communities from methane-producing bioreactor in Wageningen University, Netherlands - Granular Sludge_31_05-R1 | ecosystem: Engineered > Bioreactor > Anaerobic >...
TTTTCTTTCGTAATCCCGGACCGGTCAGGCAGGTGTGCGGAGCGGCTCCCCTGGATGATCTTCATCTTCATCTGGAGAGAAGAGGGATCAAGGGCCTTCCGGGCGTTATCGCCCTGAGATCAGACCTTCTAACCCGTCAGCCCCTTGAACTTCTTCCCCGAAGCGATGCGGATGGAGTGGCGGCTCTTGCCACCACGGGAAAACCCTGGGCTTCCCTGTGCGTGTTGACGGACCCGAAGGGCTTCATAATCGGTTTCGAACGGAATCCCTGCCCCGAACTGGCGGAAACCAACCTGTGCGTTGCAGGCGCATGCTGGTTCGCCGAAAAGCCGAAACGCCACGATTCCCTGGAGGAGACCATAATCCGCAGCCATGAAAGCGGAGCGAGGCTGAGGGCTTTGCTTCTTCCGGGAAAGGCTTTTATCGTTGGTTCCGCCGGGGAACAGCTCAGAGCCTGTCACAACATGCTTTCGGGAAGGGTAGTCCCGCCGGTGGCAGGGTGTGAGCCCTGCAATGGCACTTTCATACAGGGAGAGGTTCACCGCAGTGCCAGGGTGGAGGGAACCCTCTGGACCGCACCCGGCTCAAGAGTTGAAGAAGACTGTGTTCTGGAGAACTGCGTGGTTTTGGAGAACGCCGTGGCGGGCAGGGGTTCCAGGCTGCGAAACGCCCTGGTGGAAGCCGGCGCAAGGGTGCGCCCGGGAACCATCATGGAGGAAAAATACCCAAGCTTTCTTGGAGAACCGGAATGATTGAAAACATCAGAAACTATCTTGACCAGGTCAGCGGCCTGGTGCTTCAGATACCACCTTCCCACATTGAAAAGATTACCGGCATACTGCTGGAAGCCTACAGGTCGGGAAAACGGGTCTTCGTGTTCGGCAACGGCGGAGGAAGCGCCACCAGCGCCCACTTCGTATGCGATCTTGCCAAGGGAACCGCGTGCCCGGGAAAACCCAGGTTCAAGGCGATTTCACTTTCCGAAAACATTCCCCTGCTCACCGCGTGGGCAAATGATACCGACTACACAAACACCTTCGGTGAGCAGTTGATCAACCTTGTGGAGCAGGGGGATGTGGTGATAGGTCTCTCCGGAAGCGGAATGAGCCCGAATGTGATCAACGCCTTGAAGGTCGCCAACGAAGCCGGAGCGGTTTCCGTGCTTCTCTCGGGCTTTTCCGGCGGAGAAGCGGCCAGAGTGGCCTCGGAAGCGCTGGTGGTACCCTCAACGGACATGCAGCAGATCGAGGATGTTCACCTTATTCTTACCCATATCATCTTCAGATGCCTGAGGCAGGAGATAGCAGGAAAGGTTTAGTCTTCTTCCGGGTTCCATTGGTCGAAATCGGTTCCCCCGGCGGCGAGTATGTTCTTCATGGCATTGTGGAAGATATCCATGCCACCCTGGGCGGCCTCCGGAAACCGGGTTTTCCACAGATCCCAGGATCTTTTCAAATCACCTGCCATGACCTCTGCCAGGTTGCCGTCGATTCTTGCCTTCTCCACCGCGTCCTGGTTGTAAACCAGCATGTCGCTGGCCAGAACCCTGGCGAATCTGGCGGCCCTTTCGTCTCCGTGACCGTGCTCTCCGGGGTGGTTGTCCGGGCTTTCCGAATGATGTTTCGGAGGGTGTACTATGAATACTTCCCTGCAGTTTCTGCACCGGATCCGTTTTGCTTTCCCTCCCAGCTTTTCCTCGGCTATCTGGTAATTCTTGCCGCAACTGGGACATGTGACAACCATATCATACCCTCCCGGATAAAAAAGCACGGAGGCGTTTCACACCCTTTTCAATGTCGCTGTTCGAGGCGGCGAAGGAGAGCCTGATGAAACCTTCGGAACCGAAGGCGTCTCCGGGAATGACCGCCACACCTTCCTGCTCCAGTAGACTAATACAGAACCCGGAACTGTCAAGCGCTCCCGGGCCGGTTTCGATCCTGACGAACACATAGAAGGCGCCCCTGGGTTCCTGAAAACTCAGGCCCTCCGCCCCGGCCAGCATGGAGCACATCAGGTCGCGTCGGGCCCGGAATGCATGGAGCATTTCAATCCGCTCGCCCTCCGCCAATCCCTGAACCACCGCCAGTGCCCCGTACTGGCACATGGTGGGAGCGTTGGAGGTGGTGTGGGACTGAACCCTTCCCGCAAGGGCAATCCAGGCGGGATCCGCCAATGCGAATCCGATTCTCCAGCCGGTCATGCTCCAGGTTTTGGACACGCCGGTCACCACCGCAAGCCTGGGCGCGAGATCGGGCCTGGCGTCCAGAAGGTGGGGAACCGGCTCGTCTCCGTAGTGCAGGAACTCGTAGATATCGTCGGATATCACCCAGAACCCCGCGTCCGCGGCGGCATCGGCGATTTCCTGGATTTCGCCGCGACTGTACACTCTTCCCCCCGGATTGTCCGGTGAGTTGAATATCATGCCGGTGGCGCCGGCGGCGGCGGCTTCCCGAACATCGTCGGCGGTCAGGTGGGTTCCTGAGCCGGCTACCGGAATGCCGCCAAGCCTTTTGACCATTTCGGGGTAGCTGACCCACCAGGGCCGGGGAATCAGCACCTTGTCACCCTCCCGTACCACCGCTTCCATAAGGTTGGCGATGCTGTGCTTTGCGCCGCAGGAAACCAGCACCCGGGATGGATCGGGGCAGATACCACGCAGGTTTCCCCACTTCTCCGCCACTGCTTTTCGAAGCTCTGGAAGGCCGGCGTTGGCGGTGTACCCTGTTCTGCCCTCTCTCATGGCTTTCTCCGCGGCCTCAATGGCCGCCCGGGGCGACGGAAAATCAGGCTGACCCGCGGAAAGCGACACAACATCGTGACCCGAGGCCCTTAACTCAGCAGCCTTGGCGGTGATCTGAAGCGTTGCGGAACCCAGAAGGGATTCCGCCCTGGGCGCGAACCTTATGTCAGCCATTTTCTCCCCGCTCCTCCAGGGCCCCGCGAACGCAGGGCAGTACAAGGCTTGTGATGTCGCCGCCGTACCTGGCGATTTCCTTCACAAGGGTTGATGAAAGGTAGATGTTGCTTTCCGAAGGCATCATGTAGACACCGGTGATTCCCGGGGCCAGTCGGCGGTTCATGAGCTGCAGCTGGAACTCGTATTCAAAATCCGACACCGCCCTGAGACCGCGGATGAAGACCGAGGCTCCTGTTCGCATCATGTGGTTCACGAGAAGCCCCTTGAACGAGCACACCGTAACTCCGGAGTTCAACCCGGCTTCCCGGATGGAACCCTTCACCAGTTCAACCCTCTGCCCGGTGGTGAACATTGTTTCCTTGGGGGTTGCCTCGGCCACCGACACATGCAGAGAGCCGAACACCGATACCGCCCTTTTGATTATGTCTATGTGGCCCATGGTTATCGGATCGAAGGTGCCGGGGTAGACCACTTTCATGCGGGCCTCTTCAGAGTTCTTTGATGAAGAGCCAGGAACTGCCATACCGCCTTTTCTCCCATCCGGGCAGTGCTTCCGAGCTGCCGGCCTCGGCCATTATCACCGCCCCGGCAGAGGCCAGCCCGGCCCAGGGAAGCGATCCTATCCAGGAATATATGCTGCCGTCCCTGTATGGGGGATCCATGTAGACAACTCCGGGAGGGCCGGAAAGCCCGCTGAGATCGCAGGGAAGAGTCTTCCTGACCAGTTCTCCCGAGGCATCGGCTTCTCTCTGCTTTAGAAAACGGTGGACACTCTGAAGGTTTTCCTTGTTCCGATCCACGAACACGCTTTTCACAGCGCCGCAGCTCAGGGCTTCAAGCCCCATGGCTCCGCTTCCGCAGAACAGGTCCCAGAATACCATGCCGGAAAGATCCCCCCCAAGAATGCTGAATACGGCTTCCCTGAGCATCGAGGGCGTTGGTCTCACACCGGATGCGGAAGGGCGGAGGACATGGCCCTTCCATGTCCCCCGCCCGATTCTGGTCAAGCTCTCCCGCCTAGTAGGGCCGAATGATGTGGGGAGTAACGAAGATCACCAGCTCGGTGCTTTCGACATTGTCCGCGGAGTAGCTGAAAAGCAGGTCGCCCAGGAAGGGAATGTGACCCAGAATCGGAACCCTTCTTCTGACTGAAGTAGTCTTGCTTCTCATTATTCCGCCTATGACCGCGGTGGCCCCGTCATCAATCATCAGCGTGGTGTTGGCCTCCTGGGTGATGATGATGGGCTGATCCGCGGCGGTGGACTCGCCGGAGAGGTCGCTGACCACCGGCCTCAACTCCAGGGTGACATTGTTGTTGGCATTGATGTGGGGTGTCACTTCAAGACTTACGCCAACGCTGTAGAGCTGGACATAGGTGTTTCCCGAGGCGTCCATCAGGGTCAGCGGAATCTGCTTGCCGCTCATTACAAAGCCGGTCATGTTGTCGATGATGGCTATCCGGGGTTCGGACAGGATGTGGGCCATATTCTCGGCTTCCAGATAGCTGAGGGTGGCGTTGATGTTCAGCATGTTCGTTACGGTGCCGAAGGTGAAGCTGCCGGAAGGGTCTCCCACCGCCAGCCCGGTGTTCATTCCGGCCCTGGTGAGCTGATCTCCGCGGTTCAGGTTGCCCGCCGACCAGTCAATCCCGAACTCCCGACGGACTGTGGCGTCGATCTCCACCAGCTTGGCCTCAATCATCACCTGGGCAGTGGGGCTGTCGAGAATGGGCAACATTCTGCCTATTTCATTGAGTTTCCGGGGGATATCCGTGACGATGAGGGAGTTGGTGCGGTTGTCAACACTTATCTCGCCCCGGTTGGAGAGCACTCCCCGGGTGGCGGACTGAATGTCCTCCGCCTTGGCGTATCTGATGATGAACACTTCTGTGTGAAGGTCCTGCAGATTCTCCCTCTGAGCCTGGGTACTGGCCATTTCGTTGACACTGGCGTAGAAATCCGATCTCCGGGACACCCTCAGGGTGTTGTGCCCGCTCTGGGTGGCCACAAGATCCTGGCTGGCCAGTATTGCCATGAGGGCGTCGCCCCAGCCGATGTTGCGCAGCCTGGCGGTCACGGTTCCCTGGTATGTTTCGGGAATAATGATGTTCATGCCGCTGACATCGCTGATGGAGCGCATCACGGTTCTGATGTCGGCCTCCACCACATCAATCGTGATTCGACGGCCTCCTGAACCGCTCCAGGCCACGGGAAATCCGTCGTCAACCCTTCTTCCCGTTTCGGAAACCCTTACTCCCTGAACCGAGCCTTCGGCGGCGGGGTAGGAAACCGCCCCACCAACCGGCGTGGACAGAGGGGGAACGGTGCCGCCGGGGGTGGTGGCGCCCACCGTCTGGGATGAGGCGGACCAGGATGTGAACGGAGTCCCGGAGGGGTCGGTGAACAGGGTGAGAACAAGCCTGTTGCCGTCCAGAAGATGTGTATTGTAGTTCATCAGTTCACCGTTGACATCAACGATGATTCTTACGATTCCGTCCGGGGGCGCCTTGTACTGGCTGGTCCGGATGGCGCTCACCCCTCCCCGCTGAACCGCGAAGTCTGTGGTGGGCAGGGCGTGAACCGCGTCGCCCAGGTCGATCACCACCCTCATCGGATCAGTGAGGAGAAACCTCTCGTAGAGAACGGAGCCATCGGTGACGATGGTAACCTGTGTTTGATCACCGCTGGGTACAACGGAGATGTCTGTCACCCTGTAGGCCATTACCGGAACCCACAGGAGCATGAGAAGCAAAAGGCTGATCTTTCGCATCAGAAACCACCTTCTTCATGCAGGCGCATCGAGTAGATGGTTGGAATCGTCGTAACGGTTCCGCCATCCGCTGTCGATCCGACTGTTACTTCCTGTACTACTATGACCTCATTGCTTGTAATCTCTGCAATGTGGGTGTTGTTGGCCAACCTTGTTCCCTCATTGAGAATGTATGCAACTCCGTTGGCATCCTCGACCATCGCCTGGTCTCCGCCGAAAGGATCAAGTGTGATTCCAACCAGATGAAGCTCCTCTATGCTGAGATCGGACAGGTTGCGCCTGAGGTCGCGCCTTGAAACCGGGAACTCCGTGAAGGGGTCCGGTCTGCTGGAAACCGATTCATAGATTCGAAACACTCCGCTTACCGAGACACTGGAAGGGCCGACTCCGGAAACGCCCCCCGGGGTCTGACCTCCGGTCTGGCCAGCGAGGCTGCACTGTATTCTTGCGAGATCGTAAACCGGAAGCCTGGTTTCAACCTGGTCAAGCTGAGCCCAAACCAGAATGCCGGAATCGGTCAGAGCCCATACAGGAGAGGACCCGCTGCCCCAGATCTGCCTCGCGGGTTCCGCCATCTCCCCCGCCACAGGTTCACCGCCGGGAAGGGACAGGATGCCGGTTCCGTTCATGACCAGCGCAGAACCGTGAAGCTGTCCCGCGCAGTGTTCAACCCACTCATCGGGGCTTCTGCGAAGGTAGACCATGGAACCGTCGCCGGAGTAGAGCATTCCGTCCGACGCCGCCAGAGTTTCCGTGCCCTCGGGAAGACTTTCGGTTCGTCTCAGACCTACCCTGGTGTCGAGCAGGGTGAGGGTGCCGTCGGTGTTGATCCATGCCCAGTCCTCACCGGCCCGAACCAGTCCGCCAAGAGCGGCGGCGCCCGATGCGGGAAACAACTCCGGGAAATCCGAATGGGGGTTTTGGACAAGGGAACCGTCGTGAAACAGCACAACAAGTTCATCCACGAAGGAACCGGCCTCGATTGGAACGGCGGTTGTGGTGAAAGCGTGCTTGTCCGCCGAACCCCCCGACACCATAACCACCCCGTCCGGGGTGAGAAGCACGGGTTCGCCGTGGAAAAGGGTGAGATTGAAAGCATCCTCCGCGCCCTGAATCCAGGCGGGGGTCCATATTCCACCGTCCCGGTACCAGGAAAGCAGAAGGCCCGACCCTGAAAGCAGGTGTGCCCCCCGGTAATCGGCCCGGATGTGAGTCACGGGCCCGGGCGCGTCAACGGAGAGCCATCCCGCCACAGCGTTGGTGTTTACGATGGTTACCGTACCTCCCCCGGGCAGTACGGATGCTTGCTCCCCTCCGGGGCCGCAGGCGGGTAAAAGCAGGAGAAGGGTCACGGCTGCCGCAGGTACTGTAAGGGTCTTCAGCATGGTATTCTTACCTCCTTCCCGCTCAAGGCTGCACGAAGGCGCTGAAGGTGAACGATGCTTCGATGTTGTCGAATTTTCCTTCAGCCGCCTTCTGCTGGTGAATCTCCAGATTCGTTACGGCGCTCATCAGCATTTCCTGTGTAAGCTGGTCAAGAAAGACGCCCAACCGATGAAAACGACCGGTAATCCTTACTCTCCATTCATACACCTGATATTCACCCTGGGCTACCAGCGGCATGGGTGTAAGGGAAACAATGGACAAACCGCTTCGTGCAGCACCCCTGGTGAGCATCTCCATGACTTCTTCCTGGTCGTATACCCTGGGCAGAAGCCGGTCGAGTGTGCTTAGCTCCTGAGTGTACATCTCGATTCTCTGGGCCATTACCGCCAGATCTTCGGAGGTTCTGCTTCGCAGGCTCTGATGTTCTATTCTCTTCATGTCCAGGTTCTGCTGCTCCGTGGCAATTTCCTCCTGAAGCCCCTTCGCCAGGAACATGAAGTAACCCAGTATGATCGCCGCGAGAAGAAGAATCCCCACGATGAACCTCAGGACCCGGGCATCGCGAAAATCTATCGCCATGGTGAATCCTTTCCAGGCATCCCTTTGTGGGGCACCGACATCAGTTACCGCCCCCGCCGGTGGAAAACTGGAGCACGGTTACATCCCACACATGCAGGGTGTCGCCGGCGATGATAACCAGCGCACTGCTCTGGTCCCACTGCGCGTAGGTGTACGACAGCCCCAGAGCGTAGCCGACCAGCCCCACCGTCCCTGTTCCGTCGAAACCGAAACCGCCGTTCTCATCGTAGGAGGGGTAGAACGGCACTTCCAGCATGAACACGCCGTTGGCGTTGGTCGACCCGGAAACCGTGGGCATTGACACGCTGTCCGGGTTCACCGTAATCCTGACCCATGCCCCCTCGAAGGGAACTGTCATGGCGGAATCGGCGAAGATCCTGCCCGTGATGTATCCCTTGGTTTCACTGGTGCCGAAGGGATCGCAGCCGGCGATCAGAACCGCTGCGGCCACGACGAAGAACAACACTTTTCTTTTCATGACTCCTCCGTCACATTCCGGCAAAGTCGCCCACCAGGGGTTCGAGCGACGTCTGGTTAATACCGACACTCATGGAAAAACGATACCTTGTCTCCCTGCCGGAACCGTCGGTAACGGCAGCGACATCGTAGCTTTGACCGTACTGCTCGGTCTGGAAAAGATAGCGTGTTCCGTCGGGTGATATCTCGGAAAGCCTTCGCTGGAACTCGATTATATCTCCCCATGACCGGGCGATGCCGGTGATTTGAAGGTTTGCTCCCATCAGAGAGAGGTCGGTGAGGTAGATGCTTTTCCCGGCTTCCTCCGCAAGGACGGATTGCTGGGGATAAAGCGCCCTGCACAGATACTCCAGTATGTAGACGGTACTCTTCTGCTGAAGGGAAAGGCTGGCGATGGCGGCCCTTCTCTGGTTCAGGCTCTGCTCCAGCGCGTTCACTTCCAGCTGCCTGGAAAGCTGTTCCTGCATTCTGGCGATGTCGGCGTCCACGCTGACGATGTCTGCCCGAATGCTGTCCCTGGTTTTCTGCATGTTCATGTAGTGAAGGCCCAGCAGCACTATGCAGACCACCACAAGACCAAGGGGAAGCCAGCTGACCACCGCGGCGAAAGGCGAGGCATCAGCTGCGGCGCCGGCGGTTTTCGCCTTTTGCTTCTCCTCTTCCGGAAGAATGTTGATGTCCATTTCTCCGGCGACGAAACCCCTGAGAGCAAGGCCGGTGGCAACAGCCAGCAGGGCGTCGAGTCCGGGCTGCTCTTCTTCGGATACCAGGCCGGGCTCGATCTGTACGCTTCTGAAGGGACTGAAGCGCTCTACGGGCAACCCGTGCTGCTCGGACAGTATCGAAGCCAGTTCCGGCATCAGCGAGCAGCCGCCGCTGATGTACATTTTGTCTATCCGGGTGCTCTCTCCTGAAGCCTGGAAGCTGATGAACGATCTTCTGACACTGGTGGAGAGTTCCTGGATAACGCTGCTTACCGCGTTTTTGACATCCTCCGCGCTCACCCCTTCGGGAAGGTTGCCCCTTAGAACTCCTTCCGCGGTATCGTAGTCGAACCCCAGGAACCGCTGGACCGCTTCCACGAACCTGGTGCCCCCGATTGCCAGATCTCGGTTGAAACTTGGAATACCGTTCTTGGCGATGACGAGGTTGGTGTTGTCGGCGCCGATGTTGAGAATGGTCACACACTCTTCCTCGGAAGGTGAGTAAGCGTGCTGGTAAGCCCGAAGCAGGGCGAACTGCTCGAGATCAACGCTTGCGGTTCGAAGGCCGGCGCCCTGAATGAGGCCCCGGTGCAGGTGAATCACATCCTTCTTGGCTGCTACCAGAAGCACTTCCATCTGACCCGGAGCCGCCTCTTCATTGATGATCTTGAAGTCTATGCTGACTTCGTCGACCCTGAAGGGAATGTGCTGTTCCGCCTCCCAGTGAATAGCCTGCCGGGCCTGGGCCTCGGTCATCTTTTCCATTGGAATGCGCCGCACTATCACGCTCCGGCCGGAAACAGCGGAGTTCACCGATTTGGGCTTTATGCCCGCCTTGGTGAATGCGTCTCCGATGGCTGATACAAGGTGGTCTCTGTTGACCACTTCACCGTCGACTACCGTGCCGGGAGCGAGTTCCACTACCGCAAATCTGCTGAGTTTCATCGCCTTACCCGACCGGGCAAGCTCAACGACCTTGACGGAGTGACTACCGATATCGAGGCCGACGGTGGTTTTTCCCGAACCTCCTAAGATCAGCATCTTCTCCCTCCCGGGAACCGATCCGGTCTGGCCGGATCCATTAATGGCCGCAAGATATCTGCGACACTTTTATAACAACTCCACCCGGAGTTTAGTACATCGATAACCCTGCGTCAATACCCTAATTTCATAAGTGCCGAATTTCATGTTTTCCCTTGACACTCCCACCCAAAACCTTATCTTTGGCCCACGGGAGGCTGATATGGCAAAATCAAACGGCAACGGTCTCGTTATAAGTTTCACAGACATTGAAGTCCACAGTGAACCCACGGTACGGCTGACGGTGCCTGTCAGGCCGGATCAGGAAGAGGTACTGTCGAAAATGGTTCGCACAATCTCCCAGAACCGGTCCCGTCAGAACCGAAGCCAGCGTATTACAAAGGCAACATTGATAAGGGCTTACATAGACGCGCTGGCCTCTCTTGCCATCGATCTCAATGAGATTCCCGATGAAGCCGTCCTGCTTGAAAGGCTTCTTGAAGCTATGCACCAGCGCCATTGAAGCATCACTTGAAGCATAACTTCATTCGAAGCCCGCAAACTGTTGGTGATTTCTAAACAACAGTTCCATCAGGAATCACAGCCCCTTTGGGGATTACGATTATGCCGTCCCGTATGAACCAGGATTCGCCATCCCCGCTCTCGACTCCCTTTTCGTTCATGAGATGGACCCTGCGTCCTATCCGGGCATTCTTGTCTATGATGGCCCGGCGGATTACAGAACCTTCGCCAATTCCCATGGGTGGAAGGTTTTTGTCCAGAACCGCGGGATCCTGGTGGTGCCCCCTCCAGAAATCCGCGCCCATCAGCACCGCGTCCTCGATGACGCAGCCCCTGCCCACATAGCTTCTGATTCCGATCACCGAGTTCCGGATCACGGCCCCGTCCAGGTCCGACGCGTCGCAGACTATGGTGTTGTGCAGGCTGCAGTCCTTCATCCGGGCGCCGGGCAGCGCTCTGGCCCTGGTGTAGAGCGGTGAGAACTGGCTGTACATGTCGAAGGCGGGATTGGGCATGGCGAGATCGATGTTGGCTTTGAAGAAGCTCTTGATGGTTCCGATGTCGGACCAGTATCCGTTGAACGGATAGGAGGTCATCCTGTACTGGCCCAGGGCACAGGGTATGATCTCCTTGCCGAAGTCATCGAACTCGGGGTTTCGCATCAATAGATCGCTCAGTACATCGGGTTTGAAAAGATAGATGCCCATGCTGCCCAGGAAAGGGTTCTCTTCCGCAACCCATCTCGATGAACTCTCGAGCCCGGAAAGCCTTTCGGGGGCAGGTTTCTCGTGAAAGCCCATGATCGAACCTTCATCGTTCACCTGGATGATTCCCAGTTCGGAAGCCTCGTCCCGTGAGACCGGCTTGGATGCTATGCTGATATCCGAGGATGTTTCCCGGAAGTGGCTGATGAAATCCAGAAAATTCATCCTGTAAAGCTGGTCGCCGGAGAGAATCAGCACAAGTTCAGGCTGCAGCGACATGATGTGAAGAAGGCTCTTGCGAACCGCGTCGGCGGTGCCCTGGAACCAGGTGGCGCTTTCGAAGGTCTGCTCTGCCGCCAGAATGGAAACGAACCCGTTTGTGAATCGGTCGAATCGGTAGGTCTGGGCGATGTGCCGGTTGAGGCTTTCGCTGTTGTACTGGCTCAGCACGAGAATCTGTCTGATGCTGTCGTTCACGCAGTTGGACACGGGTATGTCTATCAGCCGGTACTTCCCGCCTATGGGCACAGCGGGCTTGCAACGGAGCTTGGTGAGGGGAAACAGCCTTGTGCCCCTTCCCCCGCCGAGAATGACCGCGACAACACTTCTCATTAAAGAATCCCCCTGCCTGTTCGGGCTTTAGGCTGATTATTCCCAATCTTCCCGGGAAGTCAACCTCACCGCTTTCTGGTTTCTGAAGCCACAAAACTTGACAAAATTAAGCTGGTTGTTATACTTTCTTAAAGAAAGGAGGTTCAGAAATGGATATTGGTGATATCAAGTGCCCTTCCTGCCGGAGGAGAATGTCGCCGGTAAAAATGCATTGCGCCGAATGCAGCATCTCCATCGAGGGCACCTTTACTCCCTCGCCCCTGTCGATGCTGTCCGCGGAGGATCAGGCGCTGGCCATGGCCTTCATAAGAAGCTACGGTTCCATAAAACAGCTGCAGGACACTCTGGGAGTCAGCTATCCCACCGCCCGGACCAAGCTGGACAAACTGGTGAGCGCCCTGAACCGCACCATGGAGGCGGAAATCAAACCCGATCAAACCCTCAACCGCCTGGCAAAGGGCGAGATAACCTTCGACGAAGCCTTGAGGTCCCTTTGATGCCCGCGATGCTGCTGCTGCTCCGTATGGGAAGAATGCCGTTTTCCCTGCCCATCCTCTGGTTTCCGGTATGGCTTGTTCTTCTGCCGCTGGCGATTCTGGGGCAGCTTGTCGGTTCGGTGGCGCTGCTGTTCGCAAGAAAACCCTGGGCAGTTTTCCTGTCGGGTGCACTTGCGGCCTGGAGCCTTCTGCCGAAGCTGTCCGGGTTGGAGATTGTCGTGAGTTCCCAACGGGAAAACCTGCAGTTGAAATTCATCTGAAAGAGGAGGTTCAATCATGAACGAAGCGAGAATGAAGGTTCTGGAGATGCTCAGCAAGGGCAAAATCACTGTGGAAGAGGCTTCGGCACTGCTGGAGAAGGTAATCGTCAGGGAGCAGGCTCCCGAGGTGGAAACCCCGGGGCAGGAACCCGAGGGAACCCAGGTTAGAAAGGGAACCCCGAAGTACCTTCGGGTTGTGGTGGACAGTTCCGACGGTGACAAGGTGAACGTGAGGGTTCCCATGAGCCTGATAAGAACCGGCCTGAAGCTCAGTTCACTGATGCCCGCCGACGCCGCCAGCGCCGTGGCGGAAAAGGGCATCGATCTCACGGTGCTCAAGGATCTTGACGGAGAGGAACTGGTGGAGGCCCTCAGGGAACTCACCGTGGACGTGGACAGCGCCGACGGCGACAAGGTACGGGTGTTCACAGAGTAGGAAGCAAGAGGAACGCAATGAAGATCGCTCTTGCCGGCTCTCCCTTCTGCGGGCGCTCCACCCTGTTCCGGGCCATGGCGGGCACTCCGGACGCGGATACGGGAAAACCCCTGACCGTAAGGGTTCCGGATCCCAGGCTCGATTTCCTGGCGGATCACTGGAAACCGAAAAGCGTGGTAAACGCCACTGTGACTTTCATCGATGTTCCGTCTCCCGCCTTTGGCACAAGAAACATGGCTCTGCTGCGGGAGGCTTCCGCGGTGGTTCTGGTGCTTGACAATCATGCGGTTGGAAACACCGCGGAATGCCTTAAGGCCGCGGAGTCCGAGATGATTCTGGGCGACTACGCCATTCTGGAGAAACGAAGGGACAGGCTTCGAAAGGAGAGCAGGGGCGGATGCCCCGAGTTCGGGCTGGTGCAGAAGGCTCTTTCCTGGCTTGAGAATGAAGCTCCGCTGAGAACCGCCGGGTTCTCCAGGCAGGAACTGGAGATTCTCACGCCTTACTCCCCGGCTTCACTGAAGCCACTGATGGTTGTGTCCAACCGATCCGGCGCTGGTGTCACCGGGGAGAAGGGCGCCATGACCGCCGCGGAAGAAGCGGGAGCGGCATTTCTCACCATCGACGCCGGGCTCGAGCTGGAGCTGCTGGATATTCCGGGAGATGAGCGTCCCGAGCTGCTGCGGGAGATGGGCTACACGGAAACAGGTCTCGCGAGGATACTTCAGGCGGCATATTCCCTGCTGGACCTGATAAGCTTTCTCACCATGGGCGCCGATGAGGTCAGGGCCTGGCCCATTTCCAGGGGAAGCACCTCGCTTGATGCGGCGGCGGCGATTCACACCGACCTGGCCAGGGGATTCATCAGGGCCCAGGTTATTCCCTTCGCCGCGTTCAGGGATACCCCCGACGAAATCCTGCTGAGGAAGAAGGGTCTTGTGGGCCTTGAGGGAAAGGACTACATCGTAAAGGACGGAGACATTCTGGAGATCAGGTTTTCGGTTTAGCCCGTACCATTTCGTTGATTATGCTGGCCACTTCCGCAGAGGCGAGAAAGATGACGCACAGCCAGTATACCCATAGCAGGGTTACCATTATGCTGATGAAGGAACCGTAGACGAAGCCCCAGTCCGGCCTGGATATCGACCACATGTACAGGCTGGTGCCCAATGCTGTAAGAATGGTGCTGGCAATCGCTGTGGGTACGGCGAGTTTCAAGGGAATTCTTCGGTTGGGTCCCGCCCAGTAAAGCAGGAAGAACACCAGAGAACCAAAGGTGAAGCTCATCACCCTGCCGAAGAAGCCGCTGAGGATGGGGCCCACAAGAGGTGTTCCCGCGATCACCCTTCCCGCCTCGGACTCCACGGCAACCCTGGCCCCAACCGTGGACAGCACCGCAAGCATGAAGCTGACCGCCACCAGAATCGCCAGGAGAAAATCAAACAGCTTTCCAAGGACCATGTGTCTGCCCGGAGCGTTGAAAATTCTGTCCAGTGCTGTTCGAATGGTTCCGAAAAGCCTGCTGACCATCCACAGCAGCGCGACGAAACCAATGAACCCGACCGTGGCGCTTCTGCTGAGAACCGCGCTCTCCAGATCGTTGAGCACCGTATCGGGAACAAATGGCTGCAGTTCCGAAAGCCAGCTCAGGAAGCCTTCCCGAAGAGTGGAGTCACCCATGGCAACCCCGCTGCTGATGGAGAAGATCAGCACGGCAAGTGGTATGGCGGTTACCAGAATGTTGAAGGCGATGGCGGCTGCGCAGAAGTAGATGCCGTCACGGTCCCAGTCCCGGTACAGTTTGCGGAAGAAAGTTCGGAACACACTGAGAACGCGTCGGATTCCGAAAGAGAGGCTACTCCACCGTAACGCTTTTGGCAAGATTCCTCGGTTTGTCAACATCACATCCCCTGGCCACCGCCACATAGTATGCAAGAAGCTGAAGGGGTATCACAGTAAGCAGCGGTGTGAGCTGATCCGCCACCGCGGGCACTTCTATCACCCATTGGGCATGGCTGCGAATGTCGGTATCACCCTCGGTTGCCACCGCAAGGATTCTTCCCCTGCGGGCCTTGACCTCCTGAATATTGCTCATGATCTTGTCGTAGGCCGCGTCCTTTGCCGCAATCACCATCACCGGCATCAGATCATCGATCAGGGCTATGGGGCCGTGCTTCATCTCGGCGGCGGGGTAACCCTCGGCATGTATGTAGCTGATTTCCTTGAGTTTCAGCGCACCCTCCAGAGCCACCGGATAGTTGACTCCTCTTCCCAGGTAAAGAAAGTTGGAGGCGTAGGTGAACTCTCTGGCCAGTTCACGAACCATGTCCGCCCTGCCCAGAATGGTCTGGACCTTCTCAGGAACCTCCCGAATGTGCCTCACCAGTTCGAGCCCTTCATCCAGGCTGATGCACCCCCTTGCCCTGCCGAGGGCGAGGCCGATCAGTGAAAGAATCATTACCTGGCTGGTGAATGCCTTGGTGGATGCGACGCCGATCTCAGGCCCCGCATGAATGTATACGCCGGCGTCGGTTTCCCGGGCGATGGTGGAACCAACCACATTGACGATGCCCAGGCATTTGGCACCCTCTTCCTTGGCCAGTTTCAGGGCGGCGATTGTGTCCGCCGTCTCCCCGCTCTGGCTTATCACGAAAACCAGCGTGCCTTCGCCTATGACCGGATCCCGGTAACGAAACTCGCTGGCGTACTCCACATCCACCGGAATCCTGGCCATGGACTCCAGAATGTACTTGCCGATCAGTCCCGCGTGCCATGAGGTTCCGCAGGCGGTGATGATGATACGCTTCACCGCCTTCATTTCCTCCGGGGTCATGTTCAGCCCGCCCAGATGAGCGGTTCCCTCCGCCGGATCAAGCCTGCCCCTGAAGGCGTTCCGCAGGGACTCCGGCTGGGAGTGAATCTCCTTGAGCATGTAATGGGGAAAGCCGTCCTTCTCAATCTCGGACAGGTCCCAGTCAACCCGGGTCATTCGTTCCCGAATCATCCGGGGGTCGCTGCCGTGGCTCTGCACTCCCAGGGTGGTTATCTCCACCAGTTCACCCTCCTCAAGGTAAACAACATTCCTGGTGTGGGCCACAATGGCGGCCACGTCACTGGCCACGATGTTCTCGCCGTCGCCGATGCCAACAACCAGAGGGCTTCCGTACCTTGCCGCCACCAGGGTGGAGGGCTGGTCCGCGGACAGCACTGCTATTCCGTAGGCGCCGCGCACCTGGGACAAAGCCGCCTTCACCGCGGAGAGAAGGTCGCCGGTCTTTTTCATCTCCCTGCTGATCAGAGCAGTAAGCACTTCGGTGTCGGTTTCGGACCGGAAAACCTCCCCTTCGGCTTCCAGCCTGTTCTTCAAGGTTTTGTAGTTCTCGATAATGCCGTTGTGGACCAGTGCGATACGGCAAGCGGAGTCGGTATGGGGATGAGCGTTGGCAATCGACGGCTCACCGTGGGTGGCCCAGCGGGTGTGGGCGATGCCGGCGGTGGCTTCCCCTCCGATTCCGGGGTCAAGCGATGCCAGTTCGGATACCCTGCCCACGCATTTCCGTATCAGCAGCGAATCGTTGTACTGCAGGGCGTATCCCGCTGAGTCGTATCCCCGATATTCAAGCCTGCCCAGACCGCTGAGAAGAACCCCCAGTGCCGGCCTTGAACCAACATACCCCACTATTCCGCACATTGAAGCACCTTTCGAAAAGCGTCGAAAACGGTTTCCAGAGGCTCGGGATCAGAGCTTTCACCTATGAAGCGCAGTACTGGCTCGGTTCCGCTGGGTCTGATGTGAAACCAGCCCCAGTCCGTTCGATACCAGAGCCCGTCCCGAGTGTCAGCGGGAGTTCCCAGCAGTGTCTGAAGTGATGCCGCCACCGTCTGAAAATCCCGGGTGAAGGAAACCTTTCTTTTTACCGTTGAATACCTTGGAAAACCCTCCGCCCACCGTGAAAGGGTCATCTCCGGATCGTCCCTGAGGAAGCTGACCGCAAGGGCCATGGCCACGGCGCTGTCCCTTCCCGGATGACACAGGGGGTAGATAACACCACCGTTGCCCTCTCCCCCCAGGGGTGAGCCGAGCCTTTCCATCTCCTCCACCACATTGACCTCGCCCACCGGACTTCTGTGAACCCGGCACCGGTGCCGCACAGCGGCGTCTTCCGAAAGCATCGAAGTGGAAAGGTTGATCACCACCGGCCCGGGGGTGTGGCGCAGAACATGGTCGAACGCCAGGGCAAGGGTGTACTCCTCGCCGATGAGAAGCCCACCGTCGGCAACCAGGGCCAGCCTGTCACCGTCGGGGTCAAAGCCGAAGCCGGCGTCCGCCCCCTCCTGCTTCACCTTCTTCGCCAGCATGGCCAGGCTTTCCGAAGTCGGTTCAGCGACCCTGGGAAACTCTCCTTCAGGTGTCATGAAGGGGTGGATCATGGTCCAATGAACCCCCAGCGCATCCATCAGCGCCGGGGCCAGGATTGCTGCGGTGCCTCCGGTAACATCCAGCACCACCCGGAGAGGCCTTCCTTCCCTGCGGACCAGGGGAAGCGAAAGAACCCTGTCAACATGCCTTTCCACAGACCCGGGCAGTTCCTCCGGAACACCGCAGTCATGGTGACCCCGGAGATTGCGTGGAATCCGGAGCAGGCCCATGAGTTCTTCCCTGGCAGAAGCCCGAAGAAAAACCCCATCGGGGCCCACCAGTTTCAGGGCGTTCCAGTTGCCGGGATTGTGGCTGCTGGTCACCGCGATTCCGCCCGCCACCCCAGGGGACATGGCCTCGAGCTGAACCGTGGGGGTGGAAACCACTCCAAGGAGAACCGGATGGCACCCCACCGACATCAGCCCGGCGCACACCGCGGCCTCTGTGGCGGGACCGCTGCGGCGGGTATCCCTGCCCACCACCACAGGCCCCGGACCCACGAGTTCTCCGAAAGCCGCGGCAAAATCCAGTGCGTCGGATACGGTGAAGCTTCTTCCGAAAACTCCCCGAATTCCGGAACCGCTTATTATCGGCTTGTCGCCCATGATTACCTTCTCGACAAAGGATTGGAGCCGGCGAACGGAGTCGAACCGTTGACCTGCGCATTACGAGTGCGCTGCTCTGCCAACTGAGCTACGCCGGCCCGGAAAGGGTTCGTAATTCTAAGGAGGCGGAGGAAAACGGTCAACGCCAGACCGAGTTTCGCCCCCCGGCCAGGGACACGGAGAGCCCCAGAGAATACCCGCTGAAGCCGAGGTCGGTATCCACCGTGGGAAAGAAGTAACTCCGTTTGCCGTCGATGATGGCGTTGTCGGATTTCATCTCCATCCATACCATGCGGTACTGCATGCTGCAGGACAAAGGGCCCCAGAGATGCACCTGGCCACCGGTGGTAAAACCGTATCCGAGGCTGCCTCCCGAAGCCTCGACCAGGCTTCCGAAATCATCGGTTCCGGAGTAGTCCCCCCAGCACCCGGCGATGCCCGGTCCGGCAAACACTGAAAAACCTGAAAGGGGCGAGTACCCCGCCACGGGGAACGCCCAGGCCGCGAACGCCTTGATTTCCCCGTCCCACCCTCTTGTTCCCTGCTTGTGGAAGTAGGCTCCACCGAGAAGAAGGTCAATCGGTCCCGGCGAAACGAGGGATATCTCCCCTCCCAGGGCAAGCCCCGGGGTCATGAACCGCTCCTGGTAGAAATCCTCGAAGGGATTCAGGCTGCCGGCCATGGGACCAACGCCAACCTCCAGCCCCCCGGGAAGACCCGATACAACAAGCAGCGCCAATGCTGATATCATCTGGTGTGCCTTTCCTGATTATCCAAGGGTTCAACATGGGTAGTATGAAACCCCGCCAAGGTTCCTCGCAAGGTGGAGGGTTTCGGGCTACTCCCAGAGCGGCAGTTCCCGAACACCCCTCTCGGAGAGGGAGTAAACTCCCCTCTCCCGCCTTTCGAACCACCCATACACATTCCGGTAAAGAATGGACAGAGCGCCGGGTTCACCGGTTTCCCGCGAGACGACAGTCGCCCTTGAGGGGCCGTTCTCCCTGAGAAAAGCAGCCAGTGTCATGGCGCGCAGCCTGTAACGGGTCATCACGCCGCGCCTTCTGCTGCTTCCCCCGGTGTTGGGGTCTCCGACAAGGGCCTCATGCTCCTTCAGCAGCAAACCCCTTCGGGCCTTTCGAAGCCGGGGCCTGTACTCTCCGGGGTCAAGCCCGGGCTGTACAATACCCCGGTCGGTGTCCACCAGAAGCAGGCCCAGGCCGAGCATTCGCAGAAGCTTCAGAAGCCTGGCCTGTTCCCTCCTTCGATGTCTGCTCTGGAAGGGAACGGCCAGATAGACCAGATCCACAGCTTCCATCCTGTCTACCGCCTGCAGAAGAAGCCTCAGGCTGATCCCGAGTTTGAGCTCCACTGCCAGCATCTGATGGTCCCGCACCGCCAGAACATCACATGCCCCCACCTCACCCCGCACGCTCCAGCCCCTGGCTTCGAGAAATGCCTTAACGGGAGGGTAGAGATCGGTTTCCTTCACAGCGAGTCAAGATACCCGTCCAGGTTCAGAACAATCACCCGGCTGTCGCCGGTCAGGCCGTAAAGCCGGTTGCCATCGCCGATGACCATGCTGCGAAGAAAGAAACCGGGATCAAAAAGGCCAAGGTACAGGCCGGAAGGGTCAAAGACCAGAAGGCCGTGAAAATCGCTTACCCATACATTGCCGCGGTCATCCACCGCAATGCTTCCCGGCGCGGTGAACTGCCCGGGGCGGTTGCCTGCGCTTCCAAAGCGGTTGACATATGATCCGTCGCTTCGGAATGTGAAGACGCTTCTCTGAAGCACACCGTATACATGGATGTTTCCCAGGCCGTCCGCCACCACCCGGGTGCTCGGTTCCGGATCGCCTGTGATCCCGCTGATGGCCTCCCTGATGTGAATGTCGATGCTGCCGTCCCGACCAAAACGGACGATGTCGTCACGGTTCCTGTACCATGTGGCCAGAACGCTTCCGTCCGGACAGGCGAACACATCGTCGAACCCCCAGCCGTCAAAGTGTTCCAGTGCGCCCAGCAGTTCTCCGGTTTCTCCATCGTAGGTGTGCAGTTCGCTTCCGGTGACGATGTAAACAGTTCCGTCACGGGAGACCGACATGGATTGAAGCCACCGGGAGTCGGGTCCCTGAAAGCTCCACTGTCTTATGAACACCCCGTTTTCATCGAAAACCTGAATCCGTCCGGTTTCCTGCTCCCCCACATAGATTCTTCCACCGGCATCCACGCCGATCCTGGAAGGCTCGGTAAAGCGCCCGGGACCGGAACCCTCCGCTCCGAAACTGAGAACAGCTTCCGACCGGTTTTCCGGGTCTGCCTGATCGACTTGCAGGTTGGGCACCTGAACATCGCCGGGTATTCTGATGAGCAGGAAGAAAATCCAGCCCCCGATAAGGATAGCCGACACCAGCGAGCCGATAACTACACCCCGAAAAGGGCTGGCGGGTTGCGGGTATCCCCCGGGAGCCCGTGCCATTGCCGAGGCCCCGCAGTTGGAACAGACGGCCTCGGCGGCCTTCAACGGGGCTCCGCAGACCGAGCATTCATTCCTGCTGACTTTCACCGATGCTTTCCTTCCGGTTTTCGATCAAACCCCTTGTGACCCATCAGGCAATTGTACCCGCTTCAGCCGGCAAAACAAGTCCGGGAGAGGAACATTTCAAAGGCATGGCGTGTAATACCTGTGTCACGGACGCGTGCTTCGGGGGTTTCACAAGGTTTAACGGCACGAACCCTTTTCTGAAACCAGACCCGGCAAACCGTTTTCCGGGGCACTGCCCGAAGGCCCGCCCGTGACTACCTGGTGTAAACACCCCAACTAACAGGTACGAATACGGGTTCCAGCGTTTCGGGCTTGCGATCTCCGAGTTGCGCCTGCAGAAACTCCTGGTTCGGCGGTTCCCAAAGGGGCAGTGCGGTACCGGATGCCACGATTCTGAATCCCGCCCGCACAAAGGTTTCATCCATGGTGGCGCCGAACAGCGGGTCGAAACCCTCACTCCTCAGCGAATCTCCCAGGGCTGCAACCAGTGAGTGGCTTCCCCGGTAGCAGAACTCACCGGCTGCGGCGTAGAACCCCCCTGGTGAAAGGGCTTTTCCGACCTTTTTCAGATAGGCAATCGGGTTGATCAGCTGGTAGAGAAAGAAGGAACTGACATAGATGTCCGCAATGGGTGTGATTTTCGCCGCGTCGCCCTGGATGAACTCGACCCCATCCGGAACACCGGGCCGCTCCACCCTGTCGATGCAGATAACTGAGGCGTCGGTCAGGGGAAGCAGTTCCCGGGCCAGAAGCCCGGTACCGCAGCCGGAATCCACGATGATTCGGGCCCTTCTCAGCGGCAGCAGTGACCAGATGTGGCGCCGGGTCGGCGCAAGATTGCGGAATTGCCTTTCCAGTTGCGCGACCGGAGTGGAAGGGCTCATTCCCTTATGTGCTCCAGCCCCAGGGTGAGCAGCTGACGGACATGATCGTCGGCAAGTTCATAATGAATGTGCCTTCCGTCCCTTCGCCGGGATACCAGCCCGGCGACCCGGAGATTCTTCAACTGATGGGATACGGCGGATACCGACATACCCACCTCATCAGCAAGATCGCATACGCACCGGCTTCCCAGGGATAGATGAAGAAGGATTGCGAGCCTCGTTGAATCCGAGGCCTGGAAGAACAGGTCGCACATGGCCTGGAGTTCCGCCGGAGTCACCGATTCAGGAAGTACACCCACAGGCACCGCCCCTCAGTCTGGCCTCGTACCCGCTCTCATTCACCGCCGCCACCGCGGCGCAGGGATTGAAACCCTCGTCCGGTTCTATAACCGCTGATCCCGGTAACAGGGTCACCGTGACCGAGCGAACACCGGCAAGGCCCTCCAGCGCCTTTTTCACATGGCTGACGCATTTGCCGCAGGTCATTCCGCTCACATCCAGCACCACGGAACCCTGTTCAGAGCTGTTAACCATACCGTTTACCACCCTCTTCAATCCCCGAAGGGCGTGAACCGCCAGCGCCGCGAAGAAGAGGCCGGCGGCAATGCTCTTCCAAAGGGAAACCCCCTCTTCGAAAGATGTACCTGCGGTTCCCCCGGCGGGAATCGTGATGTTGTCAAGAAGAAGCCCCGCTCCGAGGCTCACCACCACTATGGTGACAAGATAAGCAGAGAACGCCTGTTTTCCCAGAGCCTTGCGTATGGCTCCCATGGTGGCGGCGTTGGTGGCGGGACCAGCCATGAGAAAGACCAGGGCGGCTCCCGGGGGGAACCCGGCGTGAATCATGGCGGCGGCTATTGGCACCGAAGCCACCGAGCAGACATACAGTGGAAGGCCGAAAAGAAGCGCAGCCAGCAACCCGGAGAAACCTCCAAGCGCCGGGTACTCCGCAAGCTGCCCTGGAGATACAACGGTGAAGATCACCGCGCTCACCGCGACTCCCAGAAGAAGCCAGGCCCAGATGTCGCCAAGAATCGTGTTGAAAGAGTAGTTCCATGCCCGGAACACCACGCTCCCCTTCTCGGGGGATTCGCATGAGGTTGTGGATACACCGCCGATGACATCGGGTTCCGATCGGTCCACCAGTGTTCCGCTGACAACACCCGCCACCAGGGCCGCCAGCATTTTCGCCAGGGCCACCGGCCATCCCAGCATTCCCCAGGTGGCCGCGATGGAATCCACTCCGGTCTGGGGGGTGCTGGCAAGGAATGAAACCGTGGCGCCCCTGCTGGCGCCGTCCTTCCGCAGGGCAAGTGCGGCGGGAAGAACACCGCAGGAGCACAGTGGCAGCGGCACGCCGAAGACAGCCGCCTTAAGGGTGCTGGCGAAGCCGGGTCTGCCGATGTGGCGGAAGATGCTCTCCCTCTTCACCAGAACATGCAGAATACCCGCTACAGCCAGACCGACAAACAGTGATGGAGCCAGGTCAGCCGCGGTGGCCCACAGGGATGCTACGAATGTGGTCAGCATACTTTCCTTCCATACTTGAGCAATTGTTCAAGTATTATAATCGATTCGGCGGTACGGGGCAAGCTTCGGTGGAATCTATCGGAAGCGCTTTCCGGAAGGGTGTTTGACCCTCAGAAGCTTTCCGATGTCGCCGTCAAGATCCTGCTCTATCAGAATCTCATTCCGCCGGGTAACCCTGTCTTCGTCGAAACCCCTTACATCGTGGGAAAGAATCCCCCGGATCAGGCTGAAAAACCAGGCGGGAACAGGAACAGGCAGATACCATGAACCGGCAATCCGGGCAATCCTGTTCACCAGATCCCTGTAGCTGATCTTGTCAGTGCCCCCCGCTTCATAAACGGCACCGGGGCGAAGGTCATTCATTCGCTGGAGTATGCCCGCCACCAGCAGGCTTCTGTTGGTGGGCTGTATGCAAAAGGATCCCCGGTGAACCATGGGCACCGCGTGTCTGCGGACCATTCGCGTCAGGCGAAACAGGTTGTTTTCTCTGTCGATGTCGTACAGGTATGGGGGTTTCACGATGACCCATTCATCGCAGTTCTCACGGATGTACCTGTCGACAGCCGCCTTGCTCTCCGCGTAGGGTCCCCTGTTCCGGCAGTTCGTGGCTATCGTGCTGATATGGAGCAGTTTCGTGCCTTCCAGGGCGTTGATGATGTTTCTGATCATGATGAGGTTGTTTTCGTACAGCCTCTTGTCCCGGGAAAGGACGACCCCGCTGCAGTTGATTACCCAGTCATAGTCCCGCTTCAGATGGAAAGGTCTGGTCAGATCTTGGGTGAAAGTGCTGCCCGGCCCGGGATTTCTACCCCCGGTACAGGCCGCGCTTCCCAGTTGACGGACAAACTCCCGCCCCAGGTAGCCTGTTCCCCCTAGGACAAGAAATCTCTGATCCGGCATTTCAGAAACATTCCCAGATAAGACGGCCTGAGATAATACTCTCTGTAGAACCGCTCCCTGACCCTGTGCAGCTCCCGGGGACTGAAAGACTCGTGGCGGAACACTAGATGATTGATGTCATATTGTTCATAATCATCTGTCAGAAGCAAATTGTTTCTTGCCAACTCGTCGTAGTATTCGGTACCCGGATAGGGTGTGGAGATAGTCACCTGCGCAAGGTGGGTGTTCAGCTTCCTGGCGTAATCGATGGTTCTCCGTACGGTTTCGGGAGTGTCGCCGGGAAGCCCGATGATATAGAAGGCGGTCACCTTGATGCCTATCCGGTCGCAGAACTTCACCATGTCATTCTGGTGCTCCCGGCCTGCCGCCTTCCTTCTGCTGAGAGCCATCACCCGTTCATCGAACGCCTCGATGCCCAGGTTGATGCTTCTGAGACCGGCATCGCGCATGGCCGTGAGCAGGTCCCTGTCCAGGGTGTCCACCCTGGTTTCACACCCCCATTGAACCCTCACACCGGCGCTGTGGAAACCCTGGCACAACTCATGCACCCTGTCCTTGCGAAGGGTGAACACCGGGTCACGAAACTGAATCGACCTGGCCCCGTACCTCGCAATCATCTCCCGCACATCCTGAATCAGAAGATCAACTGAACGGGACCGGTACACCGAACCCTGAACGACGGAATGGGGGCAGTAGTAACCACACGCAAACGGGCATCCCCTGGAAGCATGAAGGGTAACGAAGGGTCTGCGGTGAAGCGCGGGCCAGTAGCTGAAGCGCTTGTAGGGGAAAGCCCCGTAGTCAGGAGAAGGCAGGTCATCCATGTCAAGGGTTCGCCGGGGTCGGATCTCGCCGCTAAAGAAGTCCTCTCTCCCGATATCATCGTACAGACATACTGCTTCGATCTCACCCACCACCAGAAAATCCGAATGCTTCGCGAACAGCTCTGGCTTCGCCGAGACGAAGGTGCCGAAGAAGCCCACCTTCGATCGGGGATGCCTGGCTTTCAGCCTTTCCGCGAAGGCTGTCTCGTTCCGGTAGTCAATTATCGATGTGTTGATTAGAAAGACATCGCAACTCTGCTCCGGAATGTCCTGGCTGTATACACAACTGTGTCCCCTGTTCCTGATTACCGGAACAAGGTACGCGGCGGACAGCATTGGCACAACGACGCTCCTCCGCTTGGCACGCTGCATGATCCTCGCCAGGAGACCGTCTCCGAAATGGGACCTTGTGCCCATGCCTCCCGAAAGGTCCTTGTTCGCCGCGCAGTTCGAATCCCGGCTTACCAGGTCAATAACACCGAACTTCATGAGGTGAACCTGTATCTGACAAGCGTCCAGACCGCCTGCAAACCGTCAATCCAGCCTATCTTCTTTCCTTCCGAGATGCTTCGAGGGTTGTAGGAGATGGGAACCTCATGGATCCGTATGCCCTTTTTCAAAATCTTGGCGGTGATCTCGGGCTCCCACTCGAATCTGTTGCCACGGAGGTCAATGGATCGCACCACATCCGCGCTGAATACTTTGTAGCAAGTGGGCTCGTCGGTAAGGCTGGCTCCGTAGAGCAGGTTCGTTATCCAGGTGACCAGCCTGCCTCCGAGTGTAAAGAGATAGTACGCATTGTGATGCTTGTTATGGGCCCGGGTGTTGACCTGCTTCTTCTGGGCTCTGCTGATGTATCTTGAGCCGTACACAACCCGGTGCGTTCCGTCCAGCAGGGGCTTTATCAGGCGGGCATACTGATCTGGATCGTATTCAAGGTCGGCGTCCTGAATCAGCAGTATGTCGCCGGTGGCTTCCCTGAAGCCGGCTCTTACCGCGTATCCCTTGCCCCGGTTCCGTTCCAGCGTTACAAGCCTGATGCCGGGGATCCCGGCGAGAATGCGGGATGTTCCATCGCTGCTTCCGTCGTCAACAACGATGACTTCCTTCTCCAGTCCATCGATATCCGCGGCCTTCACCCTTGCGATGATCTCAGCGACGGTTTCCTTCTCGTTGAATACTGGAATGATGACCGACAACTTCACAAGTTGTTACCCCTTGGTAAATTCTTCGATTCACGCCGTGGGATGCGCGTCCGGAAACAGACATCTGTATCTCTGCGGATGCTTTTGCTCAGCGACTATACCGAAGGTCATCAGATTCCGTCAACACGAACGATCAGCGTTGGAACCCGCTCGCCGGGTCGGACCATATCTTTCCAGCCGGTTTCCTTCTTCATCAAGGTAGACGGGGAAACACCCGGCAGCCAGGCAGGAGTGGGCGGGAATCACCGGGATAACGCTGCCCGGTTCAGATCCCGGGGGAACGCCCTTCACCACGCCGTGCTCCTGAGAGATCATCGTAACCGGGTGTTGCGCCAGCGGCTCGAAAAACCCGTCTTCCGACGAGGCTCCGGCGTAACCGAAACAGCCGGAGGGAGTTGAGTCCCTTGAGAGGTGAATCGCGCCCCCGAGGATGACCGTCCTGTCCCGGTGAACCTCCGCCACCGGGCAGAGCACCGCGAAGGCAATCTCGCCCGGCCCGCATGAACCCAGTTCCAGCTGGGTCGCGTCGTGAAAGACGAAGTTGCCGGGCCGAATCTCGTCCACTCCGGGAAAGGACTCCGCCACCGAACACGAAGGCGTGTCGCCCACGGACACCAGGCATCCTCCTCCCACGGATTTTTTGGCCTCCGCCATCCTTTCCAGGGATTGGCGGTGGACTTCCAGAATTCCATGCCGATTTCCGGCGGAATAGGTGTTCCCGGCGTGGGTGAGAATGCCCCTGAATGCCATGTTCCGGCGAAGCCCGATGCTTTCCCCGGTGACCGAAAGGGCATCGGCATCATCCCATGGAATCCCCGCCCGGCGGTATCCGCAGTCAACCTTGATCCAGACGCCGGCGGGAACACCCCGGAGAGCGCCGTCCAATGCTCCAACCGCTTCCGGTGACGAAACCAGAAAGTCGGTGTTTGCGGCGATGGCCAGTTCTCTCAGTGCCTGCGCATCGTGGGCGTTCACCGGAAATGCCATGGTTATCCGGCGCCAGCCTCGCCGGGCGAAGTACAGCCCCATTCCCGGGCTGGAAACCGTGACGGCATTGGTGTGATTCCGAAACAACTCGCCGATACCCGCGGATTGATGGGTTTTGAAGTGGGGGCGAAACAGGAGGTTGTGTTTCCCCGCCCTGCCCGCCATGGCTTCGATGTTGGTTCTGATTCGGGAAATGGACACCACCCCCAGGGGAAGCCCCCTATCCCGAAACTCCATCCAGCCTCCGGCGCAGGTCCTCCAGGTACTCGGTGAACTCATCAAGAAAGGGCTCCTTCTCCGGGGAGGGCCGCACGGCGGCGTAGTCTTCAATGATCTCCCGTCCCCGGTCATGATCCTTTGCCCGCGAGGCTCTGACACCCTCCTCAAGGCGGCTGATGTGTACGGAAAGCTTCCGGGAGCCGCTTCGGTCAAGTCCGCCCCGAAGCAAGCGCCGGTAGAGTTCCTCCGCTTCGAGAAGAGCTTCGTAGGCGGCCGCGCCTTTCTCCCTGTCCTCTTCGGTCATGAAGTTCTTGCCCAATCCAGGCATGTTCGAGCAGAGGTTCCCCTTCAGCCTTTCCAGGGCGTTACGGGTCATCCCGAGGATGCGATCGGTGAGAAGGGATGTGTTCACCCGGGTGTGAACGGCGGTGGAGCGGGAGTGGAACTTCCAGGCGTTTCTCGCCAGGGCGTAAAGGTTGTCGGTGAGCATCCAGCCCGGAGACAGCCTGTTGAAACCGTCCGGAACCCCTGAAGGCCTGTGATGGGGTTGGCTGATCAGGGAAAAGGGGAAACAGACCTTCTGGGGAAGGGTCATGACTCCGGTCGCGATGACGGTGAAGGGGCTCCCGGTATAGTCAGCGGGAAACTTCACCGAAGCCCCCAGACCGATGAACACCCCGTCTCCCAGCCTGAGTTCCTGGTCGGGAAGCCTTGAAGTGTGATTGCTTCCCGCATTGGCTCCGTATCCCACATTCCCTTTTCCCCCGGGCCACAGGGCGGCGATAAGCAGGGACTGGTGGTGCATTCCAGTGAAGGGCCCCGCCAGCGAGGTGGTCATCTCCCCCTCACCCAGCACGCTGTCGGCGCCAAGGAACGATCGGCTCAACTTGCCGTGGTTTTTCACCACGGAACCCTCCCCCACAATGGATTCCAGCACCAGTGCCATGGTGTCCGCCAGCGCTCTCCACTGCAGTACGCTGTTGTGAACCTGGGCTCCGTTCTTCACCGAAGCCCCGGGAAGCAGAATGCTTCCCCGGATGGGGCCGGGGCAGTCGAGCCGGGTGTTGGCCAGCAAAAGCGAGTTCTCTACCAGGGGAGCATATCTGACCACCGTTCCGGGGCCGATGGTGCCGGAAAGACCTGGAATCTGAAGGGCCTCCCCCCTTCCTTCGCCGGCGGCGAGACGGAAGGCTTCACCATGATCAAGGGTGGGCAGAATGGGAACCCTTCTGAAGCCGGTTTCCTCACCCAGGAACATCTCCCTTTTCAGGGCGGAGGGCGCGGCGTCCCAAAGAAGCACACCGTTGTTCTCCAGTATGGAGTCGGCCAATATCGTCAGCCCCTTTACCAGGGAGTTGCCTTGAATCACCGCCGGGCCCTCGATAACAGCATTCTCAAGCACAGTATCCCTGAGAAGACCCCCGGGAAGGTGCACCCTGACTTCACCCCTGAAAACCGTGTTCGATACAAGAGACAGATCCGTCCCGCCGGAGAACAGCACCCGGTTCCACTCTTCCGAAGAGCATCCCCGGGCTGAAAGGGCTTCGATCAGCCGGGGTTCAACCGGCCTGCAGTCAAACTCCGGAACCACCGGCAGCAGATCCAGAAACGGTTTCATTCCGCCAGGCTTTTCAGCAGCATGGTGAGCATTTTCATGAACGAAGCCACGGATTCCACCCGAACCCTCTCCCCGGGTATGTGAACATCCCTGATGTCGGGACCCATGCTGATCATGTCCATCCCTCCAACCCTCCGGCCGATAAGCCCGCATTCCAGCCCCGCGTGAATTGCCAGCACTGAAGGCTCGTCGCCGTATGAGGCGCGACATGCCTCGACCGCCCTGGCAAGAAGGGGCGAATCCGGATTCGGTGGCCAGCCGGGATAGCCTTCGCCGGAAACCTCAGTGCACCCCGCAAGGCGGCCGATCGAGCATATCCTTTCAACCAGCGCGTCCCGGGAGGCGTCGATGGAGCTTCTTACACTCATGGTTATGGAGGCCATGGAGTCCGTCGTCCGCACAATGGCCAGATTGCAGGAAGTCTGCACCAGACCGGGTACTGTTCCACTGTAGGCTTCAACGCCGTGGGGAAGAGCGAGGAGAAGATCATTCAGCCTTTGCGAACAGTCTTCGGTGAGGGGAAACCTGAGGTCCGCGGGTTCGAAGGCAAGCCGGATGTTCTCCTCCTGTCCCCGGTACTCTTCGCGCATCATGGTTTCCGCGCCTTCCAGGGCTTTCCGGGAGACACTTCCAGCCACGATCACACTGGCGTTCCTGGGAATGGCGTTGTGCTTGGAACCTCCGGCGAACTCCGCAACCCGCAACCCCGTCTCTCTGCAGAGCCTGGCGGCAAGTCTCACCGCGTTTGCCCCCCCCCGGCCTATCTCCATTCCCGAGTGCCCGCCGGACAGGCCGTCTACAGTCAGCAGTGCCGTCTGAACCTCTTCCCGGTCTCTTTCCAGTTCCATGTTCAGAACCACATCCCTGCCCCCGGCGCAACCTATGCAGATGCTGTTCTCCTCCTCCGAGTCCAGGTTGATCAACCTGGACTGGGTGAGCCATTCCGGGGGAAAGAGCCGGGCGCCCACCAGTCCTCTCTCCTCGTCCACGGTGAACAGGCACTCCAGGGGAGGCAGGGACTGGGAGGGAGATTCGAGCAGGGCCAGCATGATCGCGACACCAATGCCGTTGTCGGCGCCGAGGGTGGTTTCCAGAGAGGTGATCCAGCCATCACGGAGAACCGCCGTGATGGGGTCGGTTGCGGGATCGGTGGCGGAACCTGACAGCTTCTCGGCGACAATGTCCGTATGTGCCTGGAGTACTATTCCCTTACCCCGTCCGGGTCTGTAAACGCAGACATTGTGCATGGAGTCGCGTTTCCATTGGAGCGCCAGGCTTTCCGCCACGCTCACGATGTAGTCCGCCGCGGCCTTTTCAGAACCGCTTGGTCTGGGTATGGCCAGCAGCTTCTCAAAATGCTTCCACACGGACCGGGGCTCCAGACCGTGAAGTTCACCGTTCATCAGACCTCCCCCCGAATCATGTGGAGAAAATAGTCGAAAAACACCGCTCCCGCATCCCTTTCCGGCGCCATGGCCAAAACGCCCCGGGGATCGATACCGTGCCTGAGAAGCAGGTCGGTATCATTGCCGAACTGGATGTTGCCGGTTTCCCGGGTGAACTCGGGATGAAACTGGGTTCCCAGCAGTTTCCTTCCGGTATCGACAAACCCCTGTATTCGCGTGTGCGGGCTTCCGGCAATCATCCGGGCTTCCGGGGGAATGCGGTTCACTCTGTCGTAGTGGGACTGCCACACAGTCTCCCGGGGCTGCGCACCGGGAACAAGGGATGTGTCGATCTCCACCGGCAGCCAGCCGATTTCCGGGCCTTCCCGCGCTCTCTCCACCGCATCGTCCCCCAGAAGAGCCAGACAGAGAAGCTGGTGGCCGTAGCATATCCCCATCTGGGGAACACCCTTCTCCACCGCCTTTCTTGCCAGGGAGCACGCGGGCAGGGTAAAGGTTTCATTCCTTGTAATGGACAGAGCGCTTCCGGAATGGATGAGCCCTGAAAACCGGTCGGGGGACACATCCGGAAAAACTTCTCCCGGCTCGACCCTGGCAATGGCTGAGCCGGTGTCCAGCCTTCGGGCAATGGTGGCTCCGGATAACCCGTCCACGGAATAATCGATGATAAGGATCGGTTTCACTGCCCCTCCTGATGGTTGTCACGGTAACATACCCGATGAACCCGGGGCTATAATAACCCCATGAGAATTCTCCTTTCCAGATTCCTTAGAAGAACCCACGGTTTTCCAGGCGTAGCCCTTCGGGACCGTCGCCGTTTCCTCACCGTAAGGATGGACACTACAAACATCTGCAATCTCAGGTGCTCCATGTGCCCCATGAGGCTCGCGGATTCCCTCCCGGACAGGAAATGGTTTCATATGGATCAGGGGCTGTTCAACCGGATTCGCGGACAGGTGTTTCCACTGGCAAAAACCGTGGGGCTTTCCTGCGGAGCCGAGCCTTTCAGCAACCCGGATATCGGAAGCCACCTCAGGGCTCTATGCGAGTCCGGGGTTCCGGGAAGGGAGCTTGTAACCAACGGCACCCTTCTCGACGACAAGAAACTGGCGCTTCTGGTGAAACATCCCCCCACCACGCTTTTCGTGTCCATCGACGGCGCCAGACCCGAAACCCACGGACTCATCCGGGGGGGCGCGGATCTGGGGGCAATCGCGAAAAACCTGCGAAAACTCTCGACCCTCAGGGGGAGAAGGCGGTTTCCGATGATCGCCTTTAGCACCACCCTCCAGAAGGACAATCTCAGGGAGATGGCGGAGATAGTGGACCTGGCCGCGGAGGTCGGGGCCTGCGCCGTGGGTGTGGTGCCCCTGGTGCCATACCTTGGCCTTTCCACGCTGGAGCGGGTGGTCCACATGGAATCGCCGGACGTGAAGGAGGAACTGCGCCGCGCCCTCGAACGGGCAACGCGTCACGGAGTTTCCCTTACGGTTTCCTGCGGGGAACAGAGGCGGGAAGAGTCCGTCTGTCCCTACATAAACTCCACGGTGTACCTGGCCGCAGACGGCGCTGTGTATCCGTGCCCCTACTGGAACACGGGAAACCCGGTGGGAAACATGCTCACCGAAGACTTTCGGGATATCTGGAACCGGAGAGAAAAGGCGCTGACACCGGATACCTGCGGCGATTGTCCGGAGATAACCGCCCGGAGCAGAGAGGTTCCGAAGGACAGTTGATCAGGGGAAGGAGGTCATCCCCATGAAGTTCTCGATCAGCCAGGCATCGCTCTCCCTGACCACTACAGCCTGCTGTTCGATGACAACTCCGGCGGTGTTCTCGAACAGCACCTGAACCGTTGCCCTTCGGCCCTGAACTTCAATGGACAGTATCTCCATCGTGAATGGCGTGTATCTGCCGAACATCATGGGAAGCTTCAGGGTTTCCGCGAGATACTCCCTGGTGCTCCAGTTTCTGATGGCCTGGGTTCCGGCCTGGTATCCCGCGGTCTGAAGCCGCGTGAGGGTTGCTTCATCGGCCCTTCTGATCCCCTCGCGAATGGTTTGAAATGTGTAATCCACCTGTGCCAGGGCAGCGGATGAGTAGAACTGTGCTGCATCCTCACCCCGGGCTTCTCGAAGCGCGTCGAAGAACGATCGGAGCGCCGCTTCCACGGCAAGTTCTTCCGTTGACCGTTCGGAGACAATGGCTTCATCAGCCGGTTCGTCGTTCGACTGGCCGAAAACAACCGCGAAGATTGTCAGAAGCACTGCAATGAGCACCGCCTTCACGGGGCACCCCCTCACCGGTTTTTGCTTCTCGATGCTGATAATAGGCATTGTCCCCGTCTTGCGCAACCCCGGATCAGCCCATGCTCTCGCCCCATGCGATGATTGTATTCATCAGGATTTTCAGAGCTTCCTCCATCCCCTCCACCGCCGCCCATTCCCTTCTGGAATGGAACAGGCCTCCTCCGGTGGGAAGGTTCACCGTGGGCACTCCCATGAAACTCAGCCTCGAGCCGTCAGTGCCTCCCCGTATGCCGGTTTCCCGGGGAGTGATTCCCGCCGTCAGCGTTCCCTTCATGGCGCACTCCACAACCCGTTTATCCTCAGCGAGGAGTTCCTTCGGATTCTTGTACTGGTTGGTGATGGCCAGCTCGATCCTTGCCCTTTCGTGCTTCTCGGAAAGGTAGCCCTTAAGGGAACGCATCCGCTGAATCCTGCGGTTCATGCCCTCGGTGGTAAAATCTCTCAGTATCACCCCCACCGACGCTGTTCCGGAATCTCCCCGGATATCCATGGGGTAGTCGAAACCCTGGTCGCCTCTGCTGTTTTCCGGCATCTCCTCGGGTTTCAGCATTGATACCAGTTCCGAGGCGATCCGAACCGGATTCACAAGTTGCTCAAAGGCGCTGCCCGGATGAACTTCCACGCCGGTTATCCTCCAGTCCGCCCGGCAGGCGTTGAAAGTCGCGCTGTCAACCGAACCGGGCAGTTCGCCGTCGACGGTGTACGCGAAATCAGCTCCGAACCTTCCGGTGTCGAAGTGGTCCATTCCCCTTCCGATTTCCTCATCGGTGGTGAATGCAACCACAACCCGGGGCCGGCTCACTCCGGGATTATCCATCATCCATTCACAGGCTTCCATGATGATCGCCACTCCCGCCTTGTCATCGGCCCCCAGCAGCGTTGATCCATCGGAAGTGATAATCGTCCCTCCCCGGTAGCGACTTATCCCTGAGCAATCCTCAGGATCCAGCAGCACCCCTTCCGCGATGGTGACAGGCTCACCGTTCCAGGATGGGTGCAGCCTGGGTTTCACTCCTCTTCCCGACACCGCCGGCGCCGTGTCCACATGGGCGATGAGGCCGATGGTCAAGCCGTCCCGTCCCCCGGGCACTCTTCCGTAAAGAACCCCTTTCCCGTCAAGGTACAGCTCTTCCAGCCCGATTTCCATCAACTCACTTCGAAGCAGTTCCAGCAACACCATCTGGCCCCTGGTGGAGGGGGATGAATCACTGTGAGGGTCACTGCCGCTGTCCATGGCGGCATACCTGAGAAAGCGCTCGACGAGTCTGTTCATTCCAATCCTTTCTGCGTACAAATCAGTTCAAACGAGTATAATACCCTAGAATCGGGGGTTGGGAATGAAGACTTTTCTCACGCTTACAGACACGGCAAGATGCCTTGGAATGGGCCTTCAGGAAGCATCCAGGGAAATCGGACGGGCCGGGCTGAAGACCGTGATGTTCCAGGGCCGGAAGTGCTACCTCCGGTCCGAAATACTGGACTGGCTCACCAGGGAGTTCGGCAGGCTTGCCGTAGACCGCCTGGCCAGCGCCGAGCTGTCCAACGCTGAGACAGCGGGAATCGATTCTTCGGCGATGCTGGTTACGGAGATGCTCACAGACAACATCATCTTCCCGGAGAGGGTGGGCACCGGAAGCAGCATGCTTCGCACCATGGCATCCGAGGCCTGTGGAACCGGCGCCCTGTACGATGAAAGCGCCCTGCTTGAACAGCTGGTGCTCCGGGAGAACGCGGGATCAACGGCTCTGAAGTGCGGAGCCGCCCTGGTGCACCCCCTGGATGTGAGAAAACTTTTTGTGGAACACAGCCTTCTGATGCTGTTCCGCCCCCCCCATCCCCTTCCCTTCGGGGAGGAAACCGGCAGGCTGACCTCCCTCTTCTTTCTTCTGGTCTTTCCCGCTGCCAACGAGCACCTGCACATACTGGCCAGGCTCAACAGAATGCTGAGATCAAAGGTTTTCATAGAAGAACTGCTTGCCGCCGGGGGTCCGGCGGAAATGCTGGATGCAACCAGAGAACGCGAACGCGAACTTCGTTAACCCTTATGGAAGGGGGATTCCCGTTGAATTCCTTTTCAGGCAGAAGCATCATCTCCCTGAGAGACATGTCGGTTTCCGACCTTTGGCGGATCGTTGAAACCACGGGTGAGGTAAAGACCGGAAAACACCCGGGATTGCTGTCAGGAATCAGTGTAGCCTCACTCTTCTTCGAACCCTCCACCAGAACCAGGCTCAGTTTCGAGTCCGCGGTGCTCAAGGGGGGCGGCTCCGTTTTCGGTTTTGCCGACCCCGGCGCATCCTCCCAGAAGAAGGGGGAATCCTTCGCGGACAGCGTGAGAACCGTAACCGGCTACTGCGACGCCATGGTGATACGCCACCCTGTCGAAGGGGCAGCCAGACTCGCGGCGGAACTGTCCTCGGTTCCGGTGATCAACGCCGGCGACGGCGCCAACCAGCATCCCACCCAGACCTTTCTCGACCTCTTCACCATCTTTGAGAGCATCGGACGGCTCGAAGGCCTTTGCGTGGGGCTTATGGGTGATCTGAAGTACGGTAGGACAGTTCACTCCCTGGCTCATGCCATGTCCCTTTTCGGAGCGAAACTGGTGTTCATATCCCCCCCTTCGCTGGCCATGCCGCCCCATGTCCTCTCGGAACTCACCGAGGCCGGTGTCTCCTTCAGCGTGGTTTCATCCCCTGAAGAAGCCAGGGATTCGGAAATGGATGTTCTGTATGTGACCCGGATTCAGAAGGAAAGATTCGGCGACCCTCAGGAGTACGAAAGCGTGGCTCACAGTTACAGGGTCACCCGGGAAACCGTTGGTGTTCTCGGTGAATCCATTAGAGTGATGCACCCCCTTCCCAGAGTGGACGAAATCGCCGAAGAGGTGGATTCCCTGCCCAACGCCATCTACTTCCTTCAGGCGCACAACGGTATTCCCACAAGACAGGCGCTTCTGGCGCTGGTCACCGGAGGTCTGTCATGAGCGACAGGGTTTACAAGGTCTACTCCATTGAGAACGGAACCGTCATTGACCACATTCCAACCCCCATGGCCCTGAAGGTGGTGAAGATACTGGGGATAGGCAGCGGTGGCATGTTCACCCTGGGCGTGGGCTTCCAATCCAAGAGGCTTCCCGGAGGAAAGGACATCTTGAAAATCGAAAACAGGGTTCTTTCCAGAAACGAGACCGATACCATCTCACTGATCGCTCCCCATGCCACCATCAACATAATTCGGGAGGGCAAAGTTCAGGAAAAAAGGCGGATCTCTCTCCCGGAATCCATCACTGGAGTGATGCTCTGCCCGAATCCCAACTGTGCCACGAACATGCTGGGCGCCACAAGGAAATTCCGGCTTGAAAACCGTGATCCGGTTTCGTACCGTTGCCATTACTGCGAAAGAGTAACAGGAATCATTTCCGAAAACCTGGTCAGCCCGGAAAAATGACTATGAAGCGAACACTTCCGTGGCTCGCGGGCTTCGGAACAGCGGTGGCGCTCTCACTGTCCTGGTTCGGGCCAAGTCCCCTTTTCGGAGATGAGATAGGTTACGGATATACCGCATCGAACTGGATAGCGGAGCACGCCCTTGCCCCTGTCCCCGCCGGAACCGGCAGGGGAGAACAGGGACAGGGGCATCCGGCCCTGTTCTTCTGGCTGTGGGCTATTCTGATGCGGGTTTTCGGCAACACACTTGCCACCGCCAGGATCATCCCCACCATCGCAACAGGTTTCGCGCTGGTCGGGATGTGGAGGTTGGGGAAGGATCTCACCGGCTCCGGAACAGCGGGAATCATGGCCGCGGCAGGTCTTCTGGCCAGCCCGCTCTTCCTTGCCCAGGCTTTCCGGGCGCTTCCTGAAAGCGCTCATATGGCTTCGGTTGTCTGGGCTTTATGCTGCTATACTCGGGGGCAACGGTTCAAGGCGGCGCTTCTCACTGTTCTGGCCACAGTTTTCCGCCAGCAGGCGATCGCTCTGGGAGCAGCCTTCCTGGTGGCGGATCTTCTGAGGGAGAGGAAACTCGGGCCGAATCTCCTGATCTGGCTAACCCCGCTGGCGGTGCCTCTTGTCAACGGGCTCATGCATCTGTCTGTGAATGGTTACTTCATATTTCCCCATTATCTTGGAGAACAATCGCCTGACATGCCAGCCAACTGGCTGACTGCCCGTATCAGGCTCTTCGCGGGGCATGTCGCGGCAGAGGATTTTCGCTGGTTTCCCGTTTCCGTGGGCCTGGCTTTCTCCTTCTTGCGCTTTCAACACAAGCCGGGTGTGCTATTCCTGGCGGCCCTGACTCTTCCGGGGCTGCTTTTCCCTCCCACCAGACTTGCGTTTCTTGCTGGAGTGGCGCTGCTTTACGGCATTCTGCTCGTTACGCGAAAGCGGCTTCCATCGCCGCCGGTTGCGGCGATGCTGGTCTTCATCGGGCTGCTGGTGGCCTTTCATGTGCTGATTGTGACTGTTGCTCCGGATCCCCACCTTAACCTCTTCCGTTACATCTACGGCGCCTATCCCCCCCTTGTAGCGCTGCTGATGCTGGGAGTTCGCCGGGCGGGAAGGGCAACCTCCCGGTATGCCTGGGCGGTGTTCTGCGTCGCGTCAGCGACATGCATGACCGCGGTCAGATACCCATGGCAGCCCGACGCTACCGTGGCGGGCCTGTTGGAGGCCCGGGCCGTGAGAACCGCCATCGCCTCGGTTCAAAACCCCTTTCATCCGGATGATCGCATCATCGGTGTTCCGGCCCTGGGCTATGTTTCAGCGCCGCTTCAGGCGGAACTTGATGACACTCTTCATGTGATAGTGGTCACAGCAGACGCGCATCTGTTGGCCCACATTCTTCCTGTGGGTTACCGGTACACCGGGCGAACAGGCTACACATGGAATCACCGTCTGCTTTCCGTAACAGCCTTTGAAGCGGTTCCTGAATGAGGTGCACCCTTCTGCACCCCCCCCGGCCCGGGTCGACGAACACCGTGCCGCCCCTGGGGCTGCTGGGGCTGGCGGCGGTTCTGGAGCTTGAGGGCCACACCGTTACGCTGATAGATGCCGCCCTCACCGGAGAAACAGGCCCGGCTCTACGCAAAACCGTCACGGCCTCGAAACCCGACGCACTGATGATTACGGCCTTTTCCAGCGATGTGGCCACACTCCGTAGAGAAATGCCGGGATTGCGGAATGCCCTCGGGAGCACACCCTTCCTGTTGGGCGGACCCCACGCCTCCTGCCGGGGGACTTCCACTTTCAACGACCTTCCCGAATCGGATGCGATTTTTCTCGGTGAAGCCGAGGAAACCCTGCCCCTCTTCCTTGCCGGACATGGGGAAAGACTCCCGGGAGTTGTGGAAAGATCAGATCAATGGCAGGCGGAGCCGGTACATCTGAAAGACCTCTCCGCGCTTCCCCTTCCCGCCTGGCATCACGCCCCTCCAGCCCGTTACCGGGGCCTTCCCAACGGCGTAGTCCTCAGAAAGCTGCCCTTCGCCCCGATAATCACAACCAGGGGATGTCCCTACCGCTGCACCTTCTGCGCCGGATTTCGCGTAACCGGCAGGACGATCAGACACCGCCCCCTGGCCCTGGTATGGGAGGAAATCGATCTGCTGGTTCGGGAGTACGGCGTGAGGGAGATACATATTGAAGATGACAACTTCACCTTCGATGCGGAGTACGCCAAGGCTTTCTGCAGAGAGGCCCTTGGAAGGGACCACCGCCTCTGCTTTTCCACACCCAACGGAGTACGCCTCGACACTCTTGACCACCAGCTTCTGGACCTGATGAAGCGCGCCGGCTGGTATGTGGTGCACTGCGGCATAGAGTCCGGATCTGACCGGGTTCTGTCCAGTGCGAAAAAGGCTCTGTCCACAAAAGTGATCCGGGAAAAACTGGCCATGATAAAAAGCCACGGCCTTCCCGTTGCGGGATACTTCATCATCGGTCTTCCCGGCGAAACCCGGGAAGACATTGAAAAAACCATATCCTTCTCACTTTCGTCCGGAATCGACTGGGCCCATTTCGCCACATTCCTTCCAATTCCCGGGTCAGAGGCGGGGAATCCCTGGTTCGACGGCTCCTTCAACCCTGAACTTCTCTGGAACGAGTTTCACAACACCCGCTGTCCCGCCCCCCCCGACGGCCTCTCCCGCCGTGAGGTTCTGAAACTGCAGAGAAAGGCGTTTCTGCGTTTCTACATTCGGGGCAAACAGATGGCGGGGATACTCAGGCTGTTGCTCCGGCCGGGAGTTCTTCCCTACATGCTGAAGCGGTTCGCCGCGTACCTTCACCCGTCCACGGAGAACATCCCCATCGAAGAATGACATCATCCGGGTACGCAACGAAGAAGGCCGGGAGCTGGCAGCTCCCGGCCCAAACCCCGGATAACCGGGCTTAATTCATCACTGTGACCCTCTGGGCCGCCATACCGTCCGGAGAGGTTACAACCACTGTGTAGATACCGGTTGGGAGGCTTCCCACCATGGCGGAGTAGTTGCCGGGGGTCTGGTCGCCGCGATGCAGGTCGGTTACCGCCCGTCCCGTGGCGTCGAACAGGGTAACGGTGACATTACCCGCCTCGGGAGTGTGCCAGTAAACGGTGAACGCTCCGACAACCGGATTGCCCTGGGGAAGCCAGATTCTTCTGCCGTCCGCGGGCTGCTCTGTTCCTCCTTCGACATCAACATAAAGGTCGTAGATGATGGTGACATCCTTGAGGGACGGAGTGACATTGGGATTGTTGGTGTAAAGCTCCACCTGATACTGGATGTAACGGCCTCCCTGCGAGACCACTCCCGCAAGACTTCCGGCGGAGGTTATCCACGGGCTCCAGCTTCCCATGTTGAGGTCGTAGGAAGTTTTGAGACGGAAACGGACTCCTGTGTTCGGAGGAAGGGTCTGGCTCCAGTGGATGTATTCCCAGCCGACGCCATCGGGATCGATGGGAACGATGTCGAGAATGGAGGAAGTAAGCCAGCCCGGAGAGGTGAATCCGGAAACCCTCCACCAGCTGACCTTGTTGCCGGTTTCAGCGCATCCGATTACGTCCAGAACTCCGTTGCCGTTCAGGTCGCCCACCGAAACTCCCCGGGCTCCGGAGTACCATGTGGATACATCGTATCGCTCCCAGGGTTCGCCCATCTTGAGGAAGTTCTTGAACCAGTAGATGCGGTTGGCGTCACGGCAAGCCACGATAATGTCCGGCGAGCCGTCGCCGTCCATGTCCGCCACTTCGATGGAGCGAAGTCCCGGAGCAGTGCCGTTGATGGTGTTCATGTTCCAGGTACTGCCGCTGACATGGTTGTACCAGCGCAGACTTCCATTGCCCGAGCCGCTTCCAACCACGATGTCGAGTTTGCCGTCGTCGTTGATGTCCGCAAGAGCCACAGCCCGGGCGCCGGTGAAGGTTCCCACCTCCTGCTGGTTCCAACTGTAGCCGTAGGGATTCTGGGAAAGATAAGCGACGACTCTTCCGGTGCTGAGGCTCACCGCCGCTACATCAGGATGACCGTTGTTGTTAAGATCGCCCACCGCCACAGCGTAGGCACCCATGAGGGCTCCGTCGATGTAGTTGATGCTCCAATTGTTACCATTGTTGGTGTTCCTCCACCAAACCACATCGCCGCTTTCGTAGGAGACCCCTACAATGTCCAGGTTGCCGTCGCCGTCCATGTCCTGGGTTCTTATCTGACGGGCGTCGAAGTTGGAGGCAACCGTGATCGGAGCCGCCCAGGGTACTCCGCTTGTTTCGTTCCTGAACCAGACCACGGTATTGAGATCGGCGCTTGAGGCGGCGATATCCCGCAGGCCGTCGCCGTCGAAGTCTCCCACGGCGATGAACTGGGCCTGGCTGAGGTTGCCCACGAGGTTGTGAGTCCACTGGGTTCCAAGGCCGTTCATGTTCTGAGCCCAGTAGACCGCCCCGCTGCCGTAGCTGCAGTAGGCCACGTCGGTGTGGCCGTTGAGGTTCATGTCGTTGGCAACCACATAGTAAGGCGCGTTTACTCCCGAGGCTATCGTGTTTTCGCTACGGTCTACAACAAGCTTCACCTGTCCGGGTTCGGTGTCCCAGTCCATGGAGGTGGCTACATAGAACCTGTCTCCCCATGTAGTAACCGGGCCGTAGATTCCGGGGCCGCTCTTCCAGTCGGTCTGGGTTGCGCTCTCCGCAAGGGCGATGGTTGAGCAGACCAAAACCAGCATCAGAATCACTATCTTCATAATGGAAACCCCTCTCGCTTTCTGTAGAATCCTCTGAATACTACTAATCCTCAGGAGGCCCTTTGTCAATATCCTTGACATGGGTGGATTTCAGAGCTTCAGGTACCTGTCTCTCTCGCTGAATACACACCCGCAGTATGCCTGCCTGTACAGACCCAGTTCTCTTGAAATCCTGACGGACTCCGTATACTCCTTGCGGCAGTCGATGTAGACGAAATCAACCCCGCACGAACCCCCCGCCGCATTTCCCTCCTTCCGAATGAGTTTCTGATCCTGATATGGGCTCACCGAGAGAGTTGTTCCAAAGCTGCCAAACCCCAGCTCCATTGCCTTGTTCGCGGTGGCTGCCAGCCTGTCCCCGAAACAGCCTCGGCACCGGGGTTCCGACGAGAGGAGTTTCCCGATCGTGGCTTCCAGCGGGTAGCCGCGCTCCGTCACGGTTTCTACTCCCTGGCCCGCCGCCCATTCTTCAAAAGTGTCGAGCCTTCGGACGAACTCCCTGTAAGGGTGAATGTTGGGGTTGAAAAAGTATAGAACCGGCTCGAAGCCCGCTCTTCGGTAAGCGGGAACGGTAACCGTGGAACACGGGGCACAGCAGGCGTGCAGCAGGAGTTTCCCGCTCACAGCAGCAACTGCTCCCCGGGCGGACACGGATAACCCATATGCAGGCACGCTTTGGCGGTGGCCACCCGTCCCCGGCTGGTTCGGTTCAGAAAGCCTTCCGCCAGCAGAAAGGGTTCCACCATGTCTATCAGAGTGTCGCGCTCTTCGCTGAGAGTGGCCGCGATGGCGGATACCCCCACCGGACCACCGTTGTACTGCCGGATCACCGCCTGCAGGTACCTGCGGTCCAGCGGATCAAGTCCCGCCTCGTCGACTCCTATCAGGTCCATGGCTTCCAGGCTGATCTCCTCGTCGACCTTGTCCTTCCGGGCAACCTGGGCGTAGTCCCTGATCCTTCGCAGAAGCCTGTTCGCGATTCGGGGTGTTCCCCTTGCCCTCATGGCCACAGCTCTCGAGGCTTCCGGGGTGACGGGAATGCCCAGGATCGAAGCGGATCGGACGACAATGCTTGCCAGGTCGCTCACCCCGTAGAACTCAAGGTGCAGGGAAAGCCCGAAACGGTCCCGCAGGGGGCCTGTCAGAAGGCCGGCCCGGGTGGTCGCGCCGACGATGGTGAACCTGGCGAGTTCGAGCCTGACCGATCGGGCATGGGGTCCGGGTTCTATTATGAAATCAATGCAGAAATCCTCCATGCCCGGATAGAGGTATTCCTCCACAATCCTGGGAAGCCTGTGTATCTCGTCGATGAAGAGGATGGTGCCGGCTCTGAGGTTGGTCAGTATGCCCACAAGGTCCGCCGCCCGCTCCAGGGCCGGGCCGGAGGTCACCACGATCTCGCTGTTCATCTCCGATGAAATCACATGGGCCAGGGTGGTCTTTCCCAGGCCCGGCGGGCCGTGGAACAGAATGTGGTCAAGCGGCTCGTTTCTCTCCAGCGCCGCCTGTACCGCTATCCTGAGATTGTCCACCACCATGCCCTGGCCCACATACTCGCTGAATCTTGAAGGCCTTAGGCTCGCGAACTCCCTTTCTTCGCCGGGCGTCGCGCCTCCGGCAACTATGGATTCCCTCATCCGCCACTCCTGATTCTCATCGCGGCCCGGAGAATGCTCTGCGTATCGGCTCCGCTGCCGGTCTCCTCAAGGGCCCGGGCCACCAGAGCAGCGGCCTGCTCTCCGGTCAGCCCCAGTTGCTTCAGCACCAGAAGCACCTCCGAACCGCCGCCCGGGCAGGATGGCTCCCGGCTGAAATCCGCCGTGGTGAGGGACATGGAGTCCTGAAGCTTCGCGATTATCTGCTTCGCCCTGGCAGCGCCTATTCCGGGAAGCGCCCTCAGGAAGCCGTGGTCGCCCCGGGCTATCGCCGATGCCACCGCTCCGGGAGGATGGCAGAGAGCCTTCGACGCCGCCCGGGGACCCACACCGGAAACCGATATGAAGTTTCTGAAGAAGGCCCGGTCCGCAGGGCAGGGGAAGGCCACCGCCAGCGGTGTGATCCGGTTGCCTTCGTTGACAAGCTGGAAATGGGTGAAAACCTCCACCTCGTCACCGGGGACGAGGCCTGGCTGGAAGTAGGCGGGAACCAGAAACTCAAGGGTTACCGCGCCAAGATTCAGCTGAAGCACCCCATCCGACGCGGATTCCACTGTTCCCCGAACCGCTTCAAGCATCGTCGCACTCCTCACAGTAGGCTATCGCCGCCGCCAGGGCGTCACTGACATCAAGGGGATGAATGGGACCGCCTATTCCCAGAAGCCTGCAAACCATTCCGCTGACCTGTTCTTTCCCGGCTCTTCCCCGGCCGGTAACAGCCTTCTTGATATGGGTGGAGGGCAGGGATGCAACCGGAATGCTTCTCTGGGCCGCGGCCAGGCACAGAACACCCCTGGCATGGCCCATGATAATGGCGGTGCGGGGGTGCCGGTAGTGGCTGTAGACCTGCTCGATGGCCAGTACCGCCGGATGATGGATGTCCATGATTTCCCCGATGTCCTGATGCAGTTCCCGAAGCCGGAGAGCAAGCGGATCCGATGGGGACGGTTTCAAAACCCCCGCGTCCACGAGCCTGAGAACCCCGCCGCTTACACCCACCACTCCGTATCCGGTTATCCGGAGACCGGGATCCACACCCAGAACGATAAGGTCCGAAGGCAATCAGTCCGTCCGGTCGAAATTGGAGTAGACGGCCTGAATATCCTCGTTTTCCTCCAGGGCGTTCAGAAGCCTTACCGTCTGGTCCGCCTCACGGCCGGAGAGGGCAACAGTGTTCGAGGGAACCTTTACGATCTCCGCGGATTCCACCTTGATGCCCGCCTCCTCCAGGGCATCCCTCACCTTGAACACATCCTCGGGCAGAGTGGAAAGCACATGCAGGCCGTCGTCGGTGTAAACATCGGAAAGGCCCGCCTCCAGCCCGGCTTCCATCACCTGATCTTCAGAGTGGGCCGACGAGTCCACGGTGAGCTGCCCCTGTTTCGCGAACAGGTAGGCCACGCTGTTCCGCTGGCCCAGACTGCCCCCTCCCTTGGACAGGGTGTGTCTGATTTCCGCGGCGGAACGATTCCGGTTGTCTGTGAGAACCTCGATCAGAATCGCCACTCCGCCCGGGCCATAGGCCTCGTAGGTTATCTCCTCGTAGGTAACCCCTTCCAGCTCGCCTGTACCGCGCTTGATCGCCCGATCGATGTTGTCGTTGGGCATGTTCTGGCTTTTCGCGGTATCCACCGCGACCCGAAGCCTGGGGTTCATCTCGGGATCACCGCCCCCCTCCCTGGCGGCCACGGTGATTTCCTTCACAAGCCGGCTGAAGATTCTTCCCCTTTCGGCGTCGGCCTTGCCCTTCTTGTGCTTTATCGTACTCCATTTATTGTGACCGGACATTCTCGCTCCTCTGTGTGAATCGTTACTTCGTATCCGTAAATTTTAGAAACAGAACCGCCTTCGGTCAACGGGGCTCGGCTGTATGAAACGCCTGTATTCTCTCCAGGTCCGGCATGTTCCTTCTGAAGAAGGAAACCCCGGTTCCCCGAAGGAGAACCATCTCCCCCTCCACTTCAGCGGGCAGTACCAGCATTTCAAGGGACTTCACCACAACTTCGATCTTCACATCGGCAAGCCAGTCTTCCGCGGCGGCTTCCTGCCCCACGCAAACCCCGCGAACCAGATCTTCCACTTCATCGATACCGGAAAAAAACCCGGCCATTGCGGGCCAATCCGAATGGATTTCGGGGGGAAGCTCATCCAGCGCAGCGCTGAGCCGCACTCCCAGATCAAAGAGGCCGTTCAGCGAAAACGCCGGAACGACCAGGCGCCGAACCCGGTGGAAACCGCCGGTTTCCCTCAGGCCGGTTTCCATCCCCGGAGCAAACCATCTGCCCCTCTGAAGCCCCACCGTGTGAAGCTCCCTTCGGGTAAGCCGGCTGTGAACCGCGGTGTCGGCCTCTACCAGCCAGAAGGGAAGCGGCAGGCCGCCTTCGTTCGAGCCGGTTCTCACCGATGCATGAAGCTGCTTCAGCCCACTTTTGCCGATTCCCCATCCCCTGCCGCATCCCCCGCATAGAAAGGCGGTATCCGACGACAGTCCCGAGAGGGGGGTTCGGCAGACGCCGCAGGCGAGAACGGTTATCCCCTCAGACATGCTTCACTCCCGTCATCCTGCGCCGGAAAAGACCCAGGGCGTTCACCAGGGCCGACACCCCGAAAAACAGCGCGAGAAAGGCCACGGCTCTCATCTGTGGTGATGTTCCTGCAAGCAGGTGAACCAGCGGGGGAACCAGGGCGGCGAGGGTGGCGCCGGCAACTGTGAGAAGCATGCCGATTCTTTTCGTGTCCGCGGGGAAGGTTCCACTGAGAACAATTCCTGTCCTGCCGTCAACCACCGCTGAATAGCTCCGGCCGGAACAGGTGAAATCCACGATCCACAATGGATAGTAAACCAGCCGTTCCCTTCTGCCGGTAACAACCAGGTGAAGCGCTCTCTGCTCCATTCCCGCCCCGACCCCGGACGAAAGCCTTTCCACGATTCTTCCGGCCTCTTCCCGGGCCTCGGTAATCCCCACCACCGGATCGACGACAACCCCCTCCGGCAGGTTTCCGGCGTCGAAGACCTTCAGGGCGTCCGGAAGCCTTCCCCCTCCAAGTTCCATGCCGGAGAGGGCCATCTGGGTCTTCTCACCCAGTGAGGGTATCCCCAGAGGCTCCAGTCGCGCTCCGCTTATCATCACATCGAGAGCCAGGCTCACCCTCTGTTCCACCGCCTCGGAACCGGTGCGGTGTTTCACCACCCGTGAGGTTATCACGGGCTTCCCGCCGGCGGGTTCCACTTCAGCGAACAGCTCCCTTTCGACATAGGTGCCCCTGGTGCCCAGCACATAGCCGTCCACCCTGCAGGTTACGCTCCAGAATGGAACATGGTAAAGCCTCGAGGTTCTGAGGGAAGCGCTGGAAAGCGCTTCCGGGGCCAACTCCCCAAGCCTGGCCCGAACCGACCTGACCGCGCCGGTTCTTCCCAGCTTTTCATCCGCCAGATAACGCCTGGTTCCCCAGGGCAGAAGAAGGTGGTTTCCACAGTGGGCGCAGACCGTATTGGTGTCGCCCTCGGACACCGAAAGCAGCCCGGCGCAGCAGGGGCAGGAAAGGGTGAGCAGGGCTTCACTCATGTTTTCCCCTTCAGGCGGAAAAGCGCACGGGCGGCGAAAAAGCCCGCCGGAACCGACAGCAGAACCGCAAGAACCGGAGACACCGACCAAATCAACAGGTAGATAAGTGACGAGGGAACCAGCCCGCAGAAGAATGACCACAGAAGAAGTTCCCGGGGTGAAAAGCCCGGCTGGGCGCCATGGGTCTCCCGGGCACCGGCCACACCCCCGGACACCCCGTCAAGAAGAAGCCCTTCCCGGGTTTTTCGGAACGCCACGGAATAGAATGGATGGTACACCAGCCTTCCCTCGCCGGGAATCGGGGGAACCGCCTCGCCCCCTGCCTTTTCCACCCCGGGCCAGGGCCTCAGGTCTCCGGACGGAGGTTCGTGCTCTTCGAGGGACGGATATGGCTGGCAAAAGGCCTTGACCAGCCCGGAGCCCTGCTGATGATAGGGGAACCACATGAGTTCGGGAGTGAAAATGGAGCCTCCGGGGAAAAGCCTTTCCACCTGTTTCCGGTCAAGCGCGGGAAGATGGTGGAACACTCCGCCTGAAGATTCAATCCGGGCCACGGCGCCGCACCAGGGACAGCGGGCCAGGGCGTCAGGGCCGGTGATGTCAACCCTGCCGCCGCACTGGGTGCAATCGGTTCTCATCTATCCCTGTTCCAAAAGGGATGTGCGCTTCCGGAGCAGTTCAAGGTTTTTTTCCATCCACTCAGTTTTCCACTCGATCAGGGCTTGAGACTCCTGTGATATGTCCACGCCCCTCATCATCTCAAGAAGGTCGTCGCCGGGCGCGGCGGCCAGGGACCGGAAACCCCAGCCGGTAAGCCCCCGGGCGCTGTGGTGCACCAGAATGTTGGGAATTCCCAGGGATGCCGCCAGCCCCGAACCGTGGACCCTGGGGCCCACAACGAAATCACAGGGGTCGAAGATGGCTTCATAATCCTCGGAAAGAGCGCTGTAGAATGTACGGGCTCCGGGAAACTCGCCACGGGCCGCCAGAAAATCCGTGTTGGTGTGACAGATCACCCTGGCATCTGGAACAGCCTCCAGTATCCTGCGGTACTCGGTAACCAGGCAGGCGTGAGCCGCGGGATTCACGCTGTTGAACCTCTGGGTGCAATTCTGATAGACCAGGCCAACCTCCCCCGATCCGGTTCTCTTCCTATGGGTTCTCGCGGCGTACAGGGCGGTGCACGGCATGAGGTGCGGTTCATGGGAACTCAGTGCCTTCATCGCCTCACGGTCTCGGACGGTCAGCAGCTCGCAGCAGCTGCCCAGCACTTTTCGCAGGAGCATGTGTTTCCCGTCGTCGATGGTGAAGGCCCCGCCGGAGCCTGCGCCCACCGCCAGGAAGGCGCAGGGAATACTGTGTTCCAGAATGAAACGGAACAGGTCGTCCATTCTGGTGCCTATTCTCCATTCCGGTGAGCCGGCGATCACCATGTAATCCACAGCGCCGGGGTCATCAAGAAAAAAGGAGTTGTCCGCGTGCCAGCTTTTTCTGAAGATCAGCCTCTTGTGAAGCCGGTTGGGGGTGATCATGGGATGCCGGTTGTAAAGCAGGCGGTTGCATTCCACGCCCAGCCCCTCAAGCAGGTGAAAAACTCCGAAGAGAATCAGTTCATCCCCGGGGTTGAACTGTCTTGTGGCGGAAAAGAGAATGTTCTTCAGTTTCCTACCTCCAGCACACAGGAGACACAAGCCGCCACTTCAGAAGGCGGGATCGAGTCAAGCCTTCCGCTTTCGGAAACCAGGCATCGGGTCAGCGCTCTGACAGGTTTCCACAATACGGATTTCTCGTGTGAAATGTACATCGGAACCAGCGAAACCCCAAGGGCATCCGCGATGTGAACCATGGCGGTGTCCGGGGTGACCAGCAAATCCATCCTGGAGAGAAAAGCAGCCACCTGGAGAATGTCGCTGGTCTGCGGAACCGGCAGAACACTGCCCGGGTTCCGGCAAGCGTCGGAAAGAGCGTTCCCCCTCGAATCGCCCGGGGGGGTGAAGATGTGCACCGACGCCAGGGGAAACCGTTCCAGAATCATCCGGATGGTCTCCGCCCAGTTATCCAGCCTCCACTCCCTGGCCGGGTCTCCCGCGGCAAGGTTCAACCCGATTCTGGGTGAAGCGCTTCGAATCGTTTTCCGGGCCAGAACCGTCGCTTCGTCTCCGGGAAAGATCACCGGTGAGATGTCCTTCCCTTCCAGTGACCCTCCCAGAAGCCTGAATACATCCGCGGTCTCCTCCAGCATCGTCCGCTTTGCCGCTCCCCAGATGGTTCGCCTGCAGTTTACGCTGTAAAAGGCGTCCAGCGATTTCTCCGTTGCAACCCGTACCCGCAGGGGAGCGGAAAGCCCCGCGAGAACAGCTCCGGTCAGGGACGGGTAGAACACAAGGTTCACCGCCGCGTAAAACCTCTCCCTTCGAAGAGTCGAAAGCAGCCGGGGAAAACCCCGAGGCCGGGTCTTGTCAAAGATATGAACCATGTGAACATTGGGATCGTGCCTGATGATTCCGGCGTTGGAGGGAGACGCCAGAACATGAATCCGCAACCCGGGATACCGTTCCTTCAGCAGCCGGAAGAGGCCGGTGCTGATCACCATGTCGCCAAGCCGGTCATAGCGGAGCAGAAGCACCGAACCCGCCAGGGACAGATCCACCGAATCCAGCGGTTCCGTCTGAAAAAACAACCGAAGCAGGCGAAGAAGCAGTTTCTTCGAGGCCTTCTCCAGCCTCTTCAGGGATTTCGAGACGAACCGGCCTATGGAAGCACCATCATTCTCGCGGTGTGGGTTCCCAGCGGCCCGTGAAGCCTTATGAAATAGACTCCCGCGGGCATTCCCCGGGTGTCGAAGACCATGTTGCGGGTTCCCGGCACCAGGTCCGGCGTGAAGTCCCTCACAACCCTGCCGGTCAGATCCAAAACCCGAAGCGAAGCGCCTTCCACCGACCCCAGAGAAACCGGAATAACCGCGGAGAGCACCACGGGGTTCGGTGTGACCACACCGAGAAGGAAACTGTCCGCCGTAAGCGAGGACTCATGTTCAATCCCAACTTCAGTCACATCGGCGTGTTCGGGTTCACCGGGCCAGCCAGGGCCGAAGGAGTCGTCCACCGCCCACGCCCTGAACCAGTACTCACCGCCGGGAAGGCCGCTCACGGTGTATTGGGTGCCGGTGATTCCGTCCGCCTGGATATGGTTCGTTTCCCATGCCTCAACCTTTATGTCGTCTATGTAAAGCGCGCACTGGGAAGCGCTGCCGTAGCTTTCCCAGCGGAAGGAGAGGGTTTTTCCCTGCCATTCGTCAAGCTCGTGAATGTTCTTGCGCCATGTCATGTCGTTGCGGCCGAAGGTCTGCAGATAATACCAGTTGGAACCTCCGTCAGGACTTACGCTGAAGGCTCCCTGGTAGTTCTGGGGAGTGATGTTCTGCATGCTCCAGAAGCTGATGCGCCCCCCTCCCCCGGGGGGAATGGTCACGGTTTCCTGCCAGGTCATTGAGCCGGTTCCGTTGGACCGGTAGCACTGGGTTCCGCTGTGGGCGTGGGAGGTGGTCATTATCCAGTTCACCCGGTCAAAGGGGCCGGAATCCCCCTGGTCGTCCAGAAGTACCTGATAGCCCGAGAGCCTCTGAAGAGCGTAGGATGAAACGCCGGGAACCGAGTTCCAGCTCACGGGGAAGCTTCCGGAAACGCTGCCGATTTCATCCAGAACCGGAACCCCGGGTTCCGCCGGGTCGTAGGGGCGCCCGGCGAGGCACGCGGTTACCAGATAACTCCGCAGATTTCTCCGGGAAAGCTTCACCACCTCGGTGGGCGAAGGCCAGAATCCCGCGAAAGCTGCTCCGGTCTCGTGGTTCCAGCTCATGGTTCCATACAGGCCGTAGGAGTGGTCCCGGGTATTTCCCGAGGCATAGTACAGGCCGCTGGCTGATGGGGAATGCTCCTCTCCGGTGGCCCAAAGCACCATCATCTCCCCGGACACGGCGTACTGGGCGGCGTGGGTTGTGGGGTCGTCGGTCCAGCCCCAGGGGTAGATCAGCACATTGCTGTACGAATGGGTGGAGTGCATCTGGGTCGGGGTGTGCTGCTGCCAGAAAGCGTCTACATTCGCCGTCTCGGGCTCGCTCAGCGGGCCGGTTCCACGGTAGGTTTCCGAGAAAGGGTCTCCGCTGGAGCCGGCGCCTCCCCAGGCAACCGACCAGTTCCGGTTCAGGTCGATTCCGGTGCCACCCGCGGTGAGGTTCCGGTTCTTCCGGTGCATCCCTCCTCCCCCGGGATGGGTGGCCTCGTTGTATACCCAGCCGTCAACATTGTTCACCGGCAGGAACCACAGTTCACGGTTGGCGAGAATCCAGTCCGCCTGGTAACCGCAGTAGCCGTTCCTGCCGTGGTTCGAGCAGAGCCACATCATCCAGTAGCGGATGTTCCGAAGCGACGCGCCTTCCCGGGAGTGTATCAGGCCGTCGTACCAGACGTTTGGCATGTCCGGGTCGTCGGCGTGGAAGCCGTTGTTAGCGGATATCTTCATCACAAGCTGAGGCCGCCCCTCATAGGTGTTGCCGATGGATGTCGGGGGGCTTGTAATCCCCGGGTTCGCCGCGTGAAGCGAGTCCATCCAGGCCTGAACCTCGGACCAGGTCAGGAACCCTCCCATGCTCCGGGGTTCCGGTGAACGGGACATGTAGAAGTGGGCAAGATCCGGTATCAGGGTGGTGGCAAGGATTCCACGCTGGAGAATGAACCTTCTTTCAGCCTCGCCAGCCACGAAGTCGCAGGAGCCGTCGGGGTACACCACAACCGGGTCGAAGCCCAGCCCGTTGAACACCTGCGCATCATGGTGCGATACGGGGGTGAAACGCATCAGCGACCATGTTTCCGCGGATACCGGAAGCACGAGCGCCAGCGAAAGAATCACGATTCTCACCGGTGGCCTCCAATGCAAATGGTTTTCCCGGAAAATATAGGCCTCTGAAGCGGCAATGTCAGGATTTTTGTATCTTCCCGGAAGATTATGGGAAGTTGCACCGGAGGTAGCCATGCAAAGCTTTGCCGACCAGATCCGCGGGGGCATTCCATCGGAAATCCCCCCCATGCCCCCTTCGATTCCCGGGGCGAACCACGCCCCGGAAAGGCCGGACATCCTCTCCCCCGCCGAGAGGGAACTGGCGCTGAAAAACGCCCTCAGGTACTTTCCCGGGGAGTGGCACGGTACCCTGGCCGGGGAGTTCGCCCGGGAACTCGTGGATGACGGCAGGATAACAATGCGCCGTTTCAGGCCCGCCTACCCCATGAAGGCCCGGCCCATCTCCGACTACCCTTGCAGAACCCCTCAGGCGGCGGCGATAATGCTCATGATACAGAACAACCTCGACCCCGCGGTGGCCCAGCACCCCGAAGAACTGGTGACCTACGGCGGAAACGGCAATGTCTTCCAGAACTGGGCCCAGTACCTGATAACCATGAAGTACCTTTCGGAGATGACGGAACAGCAGACACTGGTCCTCTACTCGGGCCACCCCCTGGGGCTTTTTCCCAGCCATCCCGACGCACCGAGGGTGGTGGTCACCAACGGCATGGTCATTCCCAACCACTCCAGCCGGAACGACTACACAAGAATGTCGGCCCTGGGAGTCACCAGCTACGGTCAGATGACCGCCGGCAGCTTCATGTACATAGGGCCGCAGGGAATCGTTCACGGAACCACCATAACCCTCATGAACGCCGCCAGGAAGTTTCTGAACACCGACGGCGACCTTTCGGGAAGGCTGTTCGTCACCAGCGGCCTCGGGGGCATGAGCGGCGCCCAGGCCAAGGCCTCGGTGATCGCCGGCGCCATTGGCGTCGTGGCGGAAATCAATCCCCTGCCCCTGAAAACCCGACACGAACAGGGCTGGCTTCAGGAAGTCGAGGATGACCTGGACCGGCTGCTTCTAAGAATCGACCGGGCGAAACGGGAGAGAACGCCCCTCAGTCTGGGCTACCTGGGCAATGTAGTGGATCTGTGGGAACGGCTTGCCGCCGAAGGGGTGGCGGTCGACCTGGGAAGCGACCAGACCAGCCTGCACAACCCCTACATGGGAGGCTACTACCCCGCCGGCCTCTCCTTCGAAGAGAGCAACCGCATGATGGCCCGGGATCCTGTGGGCTTCAAGACCAGGGTGCGGGAGTCACTGTGCCGCCAGGTCAAGGCGATAAACACGGTTCACCGCCGGGGAATGTACTTCTGGGACTACGGCAACGCCTTTCTTCTCGAGGCGGGGCGTGCCGGCGCGGAAGGCATACTGAACCCGGACGGCACCTTCCGCTACCCCTCCTATGTGGAGGACATCATGGGCCCGGTCTGTTTCGACTGCGGTTTCGGCCCCTTCAGGTGGGTGTGCGCCTCCGGCAACCCCGAAGACCTGGAAACCACCGACCGCATCGCCGGCGACACGCTGGAAGCCATGGCTGCCAATGCTGCTCCCGAGAACCGCCGCCAGCTTCTCGACAACCTGCTATGGATACGGCAGGCAAAGGACAACCGGCTTGTGGTGGGCAGCCAGGCCCGTATTCTCTACGCGGACTGGAAGGGCAGAATCGAGCTTGCCCTGGCATTCAACGCAGCGATAGCCCGGGGAGAGGTAAAGGCGCCCATAGTCCTGGGCCGTGATCACCACGATGTATCCGGAACCGACAGCCCCTACCGCGAAACCGCGAACATTCGGGACGGCTCCATGTTCACCGCGGACATGGCGGTTCACAATGTGATAGGAGACTCGTTCCGGGGCGCCACCTGGGTAAGCCTGCACAACGGGGGAGGCGTGGGCTGGGGGGAAGCGGTCAACGGCGGCTTCGGCCTTCTTCTCGACGGCTCGGAAGACGCGGCCCGCAGGGCGGCCTCGATGCTGAGTTGGGATGTGGGCAACGGCCTCGCAAGAAGAAGCTGGGCAAGAAACCCCGGAGCCATGTGGGCGATTGGGCAGGCCATGAAGGAGGAACCCCTCATGAAGGTGACAATGCCGGAGATTGCCGACGAAGAACTTGTCCGCCGGGCGATTGAAGAAACTCAGAGCGCCACCTGACAGGTCGAGGTTGGCATTTCGGAATGTTTTTGATTACTTTCCGGCAAGGGGTATGAGATTTATTGCGCTGGTTCAACTACCGGGCATCCCCGCCCGGACAAACGGGAGAGGGAATACAATGAAGTACCTTGTTCTTCTGCTTGCGGTTACGGCGGTGTCGTTCGGCTACATCAGCCACGGTCCCCATGTGAAGGTCTGGCTGCCCACCGGTGACATGGGCGACGCCTACAACACCAGCTTCGGCATTCACTACCAGGCCATGTACCACATGCCGGTAGTGGCCATCGAGGGAACCATCGGCTATGTGTTCCTTTCCACAGAAATAGACGAAATGGACGCCAGCCTCATCCCTATCAGCCTCGGCATCCGCAGCTACAGTGGCTCCATGTACGCCGCAGGTGGCCTTGAGTACGACCACATCAAGTGGAGCATGGGTGACCTGGACGACTCCAACGGTGAAATCGGCGGCTTCTTCGGCGCCGGCATGGTTAACCGGATGGGCTTCGGCAAGCTCGACATCGGTGTCAGAGCCCATTGGATGGACTTTGACGAGTTCATGATCAGCCTGGGCGCCGGCCTCATCTTCTAGGAACCCGCTTTTATCCGGGGCGGGCTTCGGTCCGCCCCTTTTTCGTTATCACAGCAGGCGGGCAGGCTTCGTCAGAATCTGGATCATTTCGGCCATCGAGATCTGCTTCAGGAACCAGCCTGGAGCATTTGGCCTGTCACAGCACTGAAAACCAGCGCAGCGGTCAGTTCAACCTCGGAAGCAGTGACGGTTCCTGTGCCGCCGTTTGCCGGTTGGTCCCGGTGGTGTGCTATCTAAACGCGGCGCCCAGGTAGTAGGGCCAGATGATGAGCCCGAGGACGGAACTCCAGAATGTCAGTTTAAGATAGCCGATGGTGAACAGCCAACCTATCAACCAGATGACGCCCATGCCCATTCCCGCATCCACCTTCACCCGCTGATCCACAGCTGACACCCCCCTGTTCATGGTTCCGGTTGAAGTTCTGGCAGCCGGTGTACACCTTCACCTTGCGATAAGCATGAGAATAGCGTGCAGGTTGCCACGGGTCAATACAGGCAACATGACAACTGGCATGAATCTCTGCACGCTGAACACCAGGGCGAACGAGCCGGAGTTTGCCGATGGCCGGGGTAGATTCCCCCGGGTTGACCAGGGGGTGTCCGGAGCAGCCCTCCGCCTCGAATACCTGTCAGATACACCGTTCGTGGAGGCGATCGGAAATGTTCTGCTGGAAGGCACTTGAGCATTCCGGCCGACGATTGTTCAACCGGGAAAAAGGGTGTATTGTTGACTGGGGAAAGGGGGTGGCGTCTTTTGGGAATGGCAGTGATTAGCCTTGGTCATCCCGGATTGTTGCTGCTGTTTTCCTTTCTTGTCACCGCATCCCTTTCGGTCTATGCCTGGCGCAAGCGGGACAGCCCTTCCGGTCTGTCCCTCTGCCTTCTCATGGCCGCCGCCGCTGTCTGGTCGCTGGGATACGGCCTTCAGTTCTTCGCGACGAACCTGGCGCAGATGAAGCTTCTCAACGCGCTGGCCTACATGGGCATATCCACATGCCCGGTTTTCTGGGCAATATTCGCTGCCCGCTATACCCGAACTGACAGCTGGATAACCCCGGAGTGTCTGAAGCGGCTGTTCATCGTTCCGGCAGTGACTTTTCTGATGGTGGCCAGCAACGATCTCCATGCGCTTTTCTTCTCATCGGTGGAGCTTGGCTCGCTGGAGGGCTACAGATTTCTGATCCTTGAAGATGCTCCATTCTGGCTGCTCCATATCGCGTATTCCAACATCATGGTCCTCCTCGGACTGTTCCTTTTCATCCGTGTGTTTTTCAAGGTCGCCCCTGTGAACCGGCCTCATGTGAGTTTCTTTCTTGTCTGCTCCCTGATCCCATACGCGGCCCACATGGCGTATCTCGCAGGTTTCAGACCTTACGGATTCCTTGATCTTACACCGCTGGCTTTCATGATATCGGGCCTGGTGCTCACCCTGGGTGTGTTTACCGTGAGGCTGTTCGATATCACTCCCATCGCGCTCGATGCGCTGTTCAACTACATGCCCGACGCCATCATTTTTCTCGATACCAGGAGCAGGTTGGTAAACGCCAACCCGAAAGCTCGTGAGCTGCTGGAATCGGAGTGCTTCAACCTCTCAGGCGACAGGGTGCTGTTCGTGAACTCGGTCAACGCCGCTGAACGCTTCCCTCCCGGTGTTGAGGGTGTTGATTTTGCCTTGGAGGACAGGGTTTTTCTGACTGTTTCAACAGGCATGGGCACACCTGCCGGCAGGAAACTGGGAACCCTGGTGGTTTTTCACGACATAACGGAGCGCAGAAGAGTCCGTGAGCAGCTTTCCAGGCTGGTCGAGCTTCAAAGGCTTGTCACCAAGGCATCCGCCGACTTCATCTCTGTTCCCTTCGGGCAGACCGACAGGGCCATTCAGCGGACTCTGGCCACAATCGGCGGGTTTTTCAGTGCTGACAGGGCTTATGTGTTTCTGTTCCGGGATGACTGCGCCTTTTCGGACAACACCCATGAATGGTGCGCCGAGTCCATTGAACCCGAGATCGATAACCTTCAGGGGCTGCCAAGTGCAGAACTGCGCTGGTGGATTGACAACCTGACCGGAGGGAAGTGCATCAATATCCCTCTGGTCGGCAGCATGCCGCCCGAAGCCGCTCGGGAGAAGGTGATTCTCGAAGCTCAGGGCGTTCAATCCCTGGTTGTCGTCCCGCTCATGGCGGAAGGTCGGCTCATGGGGTATCTGGGGTTTGACGCGGTCCGTGAACCCCGGATCTGGACTGGAATCGAACAGGACGCCCTTCTGCTTCTGGGTTCGATAATGATAAACGCGATCATGCGTGAAAGGGCGGAGCAGGCTCTGTATCAGAGTGAAAGCCTGGCTCGCACCGTCATCGACAACTCCCACATTGGAATCTCCGTGCGGGCGCCAACCGGTCAGCTTCTGCTTTACAATCAGGCATGGCGAAACCTGTGGGAGATGACCGACGAGCGTCTGGAAGCCGATCTGCGGCCAAGGGAACGCCTCTCGTTTGATGAAAGGGACGATTACCTCTCAAGGTATCAGCAGGATGTGAGAAGTGTGTTCACGAAGGGCGGAAGCTTCTTCATCCCCGAAATGCGCACCAAGGGCGTCAACACCGAATCAGGGGTCAGGCGGACCATAAGCCAGCATTTCAATGGCATCACCGACGCCGAAGGACGGGTGGAGAGGGTGGTTGTTCTCACCACCGACATCAGCGAGTTGAAAAAGGCGGAGAAAGAGCGTGAGAACCTTCAGGATCAGCTCAACCAGTCACAGAAGATGGAGTCTGTGGGAAGGCTTGCGGGAGGTGTCGCTCACGATTTCAACAACATGCTGGGCGCGATACTCGGACATGCCGAACTCGCTCTTGAGAGGGTGGAGAAAAACAACCCCCTCGCGGCTGATCTTGAGGAGATAAGGTCAGCCGCCGAGCGATCGGCGGATCTGACCAGACAGCTTCTTGCCTTTGCGAGAAAGCAGACGGTTTCCCCAAGGGTGCTGGATCTGAACGAGACGGTTGAGGGCATGCTGAAGATCATCAGGCGTCTGATCGGAGAGGACATTGAACTCACCTGGGTTCCGGGGGCGAATCTCGGGCCTGTAAAAATGGATCCTTCACAGATCGACCAGATCCTGACGAACCTGTGCATAAACGCGAGGGACGCCATAGGGGATACGGGAAAAGTGTCCATCGAGACCGATGTCGCAATCCTTGAAGAGGATTTCTGCGAAACACACCCGGGCTCGCTGCCGGGCGAGTACGTGATGCTTGCGGTGAGCGACAACGGGTGCGGAATGGATTCGGAAGTGATGCAGTACATCTTTGAACCGTTCTTCACCACAAAGGATGTGGGCAGGGGAACCGGCCTGGGACTCGCCACCGTCTACGGAATAGTCAAACAGAACAACGGTTTCATTCATGTCTACAGCGAACCCGGACAGGGAACCACCCTCAAGGTCTACCTGCCCACCCGGGAAATGGAGGGGATTTACATTCCCAGATCTCCAGGGCCGAAGACCGGCGCTGCGGGCAGTGAAACGATTCTTCTTGTTGAGGATGAGCCTGCGATCCTCAATGTGACCAGAATCATGCTGGAACGCAAGGGATACAGCGTTCTGTTCGCCTCAACACCGGATGAGGCGATCGGGATCGCAGCGGAGCACAAGGGCAGGATCGACCTGCTGCTGACGGACGTGGTCATGCCGGGAATGAACGGAGGTGATCTCGCGAGACACATCATTAATGTTCATCCCGGGATAAGGTGTCTTTTCATGTCCGGGTACACCGCGAATGTGATAGCCCACAGAGGAGTTCTGAACGAGGGAGTGAACTTCATTCAGAAACCCTTCTCGGGAATGGAACTGGCCGGATTTGTGCGCGATGCTCTGGATTCGGACGAGTCACGGGGGAAGTAGCCGATCGGGGATGTCCGTGCCGGCGGGTATCCGGAAAGCCATTACTGGTCTGCGCAAAGGATGAAAGAGGTTTTCGATGGGATTGATACTGGGACTCGTTGGTTTATGTCTTGAAGGCCACTTCGTGGAGAACCGGCCTCTCTGGGAACGAATCGACGAACTGAACCTCGCCTTGTCCGGCGCGGCGCTTTCATCGGACACGCTCGAGGAGCTGTTTCAGGAGGCAGTCGAAACCGCCTTCAGCGGTGATTTCCTCCAGCAGATGGATGACTTGTATGTCCGCTGTTTCATGAACGATTCCTTTGACGACCTGACGAGGTACACCGAGAGGGCCCTGCCCGCCATAACGGTGCTCGCCATGGGGGAATCGGTCAACATCGGTGTCAACCCCCTGGAGTTTCTGCTTCGAAGCGAGCCGGGGACCGAGGCGTACGAGTTCTTCGATCTGGCTTCTGACGGATTCTATGTCGACGGCGCAAGCCGGCAGCCGGGTACCGCCGAGCTGCCGGTGTGGATGGAAAGGGGAGGTTCAAGCTTTCAGGCCTTCGTGGTACCCGGGAAGGCCAGGGAATGGCTGGGAATATGGCAGTCGCAAGTTCATCTATTCGACGGGTATTTTCTTGAACTGGCAAGGGAGACGATAACCGGGCTGGGGGGAGATCCATCCTCCCCTTCCACCGGCCCGGAGCCCCTCGGCTTCGAACTCGACAGCTACCATGCCGTTTACTCGAACCCGTATGTGCGCCATGTGAGAAATGCGCTGGACACATACCTCGAAGGCGGCATCAGGGGAATCAATCGGTCCGAAGCACTGACAGAATCACTTGAAGCTTTGCGGGCCTGTCTCGATCACAGATTTGCGGTGCTTTCCATCAACCCCTCCCCCATGGGGGGGCAGACCATGCTTCTGATCTCCCAGACAAGGCCCGATCTCCTCTTCCATGCATGGGTGTACCGTCTCGGGGATGGAGCCTATGAGTTGAGGGACTTCCACCTGGAGGACAGCTATTCCCCCAGCGAGATAAAAGCACTTGTGGCGAGGTATCGTGAGTTCCTTCTCGACACCGAACACCGGATCTGACCCGCAGGCACTGGGGGGGCGCATGGGAAACTCAATGGTTTTCCTCCAGTGTCGCGCAGACAGCGCACTTCATGCGGATCCGGCTTCTTCACGGATGGCTGGACTCCACCAATGCTTCAACTCTGGCTTGAAGTGCCGGCGTCAGACAGACGCCGCGACCGGCGAAGGACCGAGCAGGGCTCTCTTCCTGCTGTGCCTGAGAAAAAGAACCCCCGCCAGAATGAAGAAACCTGCGGACATGGCGAAGTTGGCGGTATAGCTTGCCAATTGCATTACAGCACTGCCCAGTATCGGCGCCACGAAGCCCCTGAGGGCGGTGGCGGTGACATGGAAACCCTGATAGGTGGCGGCCCTGCCCTCCGGGGCGAAGTGCATGCTGCTCATGTTCCATGAAACCTGAACTCCGGCCATGCCGGCTGTGTAGGCGAGCCACGCGGCGTAGAAAAGCATTACGCCGCAGCCGGGAACAAGGCTCGATGCCACCAGAAGAAGGGGAAATCCCGCCAGAACCAGACACATGCTTCCTGTGAACCGGAAAGGCCTCAGCTTCGAAAGCCCTGCGCCCAGGAGAGGGCCAAGGAGCACCAGCCCCATCTGCCCCAGCACACCCTTTGCGAAGGCGTACTGCTCGTAGGAAAGGTTGAGCACATCCCTGGCGAAAAAGGGAATCGCGGGCTGGATTCCCATGAAACCGAATCCGTACAGCATGAAGAAGGCTTCGAACCGGACGAATCCCCGGTCTGCCCTGAAAACCGCCTTCAAACCTGAGACCAGTTCCCGAACCGAGGCCGAGGGTGTGACGGTTGTGTTTTTAAGCCCCCTTACCATGAAAGCCATGAAGAGGGCCTGACCGGCGCCGAAGATGCCCTCCGCCACGAAGAGCCAGCGATAGAAGGAGAAGTCCGCGTCGAGGATGGAACCCACCAGCATGCTGGCCGGCAGGCAGACCAGGTTGAACAGGCTCATACCCCAGCCGAACAGCACGCCCCGGTTGCCTTTCCGGTAGCGGTGGCGGAAGGCGGCGTTCTGACCGGGAATCACAACGCTGTTCGAGCCGAAGAACAGCAGTAGAAGAAGGAGCATGGTGTTCACATTGGAGGAAAACAGCATCAGAGCCATGGAGAGCCGCATCACCGCCCCGGCTATCATTGCCCGGAAGTGGCTGTTCGTGCTGTCCAGCCAGTGACTTGCCAGCACGCTGAACAGATTGCTCACCGGCCAGATCATGGCGAGAACCGTTATCTGGGTTACCGAGGCGCCCAGGCCGTTTCCCGCTATGTAGTCGTGATTCAGCACCACGCCGGTGGCCACCGCCCCCAGGGCCTGGCTGATCATGTGAAGCCGGAATGCCTTTTTTTCCCCGGATTTCAGGGGAACCCGGACCAGTCTGCCCAGTTTGACCCAGTACGGTATCCACCTCGGAAAGGGAAAAATGGCTTATGCCTCCTTCAGAATGCCTGCTTTCCTGAGGCAGTTGACTACAGCTTCCACGGACTCCCGGGGGGTTTCCATGTGGGTGTGAAGAACCAGTTCGGGATTTTCGGGAACCTGGTAGGGGGCATCAATGCCGGTGAAATCCCGGATCAGCCCCGCCCTGGCCTTCCTGTAAAGACCCTTTGGATCCCTCTCCTCCGCCACCTCGAGGGGAGCGTGGACGAAAACCTCGATGAAGTCACCGGGGGTCTGTATGCTTCGGGCACGATCCCGGTCCGACGCATAGGGGCTGATGAAGGCCACCATGTTGATGATGCCGAAGCTGGTAAGCAGTTTGGCCACTTCTCCGATGCGGCGGATGTTCTCGGTGCGGGCTTCGGGGCTGAAGCCCAGATCGCTGTTCAGGCCGTGACGGATGTTGTCGCCGTCCAGTACCGCTGTGTGAACCCCCATCTCGTGCAGTCTGGCCGCCAGCATGTCAGCCACGGTGGACTTTCCGCTTCCGGAGAGGCCGGTAAGCCATACCGTAGCGCCCCGGTGCCGGTTCAAGGCCTCCCTCTCGGGTCTGCCGATGGTCAGTTCCTTCCATGTGAGGTTTTCCGCGATTCCCTAGTTCATTGTACTCCGCTTTCCAGTTTTTCCACGGCCTCGACAAGCTTGTCGGTATCAACGGCCCTGCCGGCCCTGGATGCGCTCACTGCCTTCAGAAGGGCTTCCAGAGGCATGAACCCGGTTTTCTTGAGGAAATGGGCGGCGCACAGAAGCGAGGCGCTTCGGGGGCCGAGTGGGGTCCGGTAATCGCGGCTTTCCACCCGGGCTCCGGTGGCGGGGGTCTCAAGAGACGCGTCGAGGTGAATGGTTCCGGAAACCATTTTCTCAAGCCTGGGCCGGGCTTTGTCCCTGCCCTCCAGGGAGGTTACCAGGGCCGCCCCGATATCGGTGATGCCGGTGTAGAGTATCTCTTCCGTGGATATGATTACCTCTGCCAGGGAGAAACCCACACCCACCGTTACCGGATAACTCCCCTTCTTTGTCACATGGAGGCCGCAGGAAATCGCCGCCAGAGCCAAAAGCTCCGCGGTGGACTGCACCCCCTCCCCGGCGGACCCCGCCAGTATCACCGACATGGTTCCGGCAAGGCTGTGGCCGAACTCCGGGTTTGGAGCCGGAACGCTAATCAGAAGGGAATCGGTGTTCTCCCTGAAATCGGTGACACAAACAGCTGCGGATTCGTTCCGCAGCACCACAGGGGAGATCCCCGCCGCTTCCGCGATTTCCGCCGGTTTTCTGTCAGGGTTGAATTTTACGCCGTAGCTGGGGCATAGCTCCACCGCCTCGACCAGTGAGAAGCCCCTGATTCGAAAGGCTTCCTCCAGGGCATCGGTGATGTCGCCTGAAGCCACCAGTCTCCGGGCGTAGGCGGCGCCGACGCCGTGTACCATACGGCACAGGTCCATGCCCCTGTCCGGCCTGCCCTCGGGCATTGTGGAGGTTCTGAAGCCGCAGGGGGTAAGCCCGGAAGGCTGGCCCCCGGTCATTCCGTAAAGCATGTTGTTGTGCACGATCACCGTCATGTCGATGTTCCTGTGGGCAGCCTCGATAATGTGGTGAAGACCGATGGTTGCCCCGCCGTCGCCCAGAAGCACCAGGATCTTCTTGTCGGGGTTTGCGAGCCCCATCGATATCCCGGTGGCCAGGGCCACCGACCTTCCGTGCAGACCGTGGACCGTATGGGCGTGAAACTGCTTGTCTATGATGCCGATGCACCCGATGTCGGTAACCACCACCAGATCCAGCGGGTCAAGGTGATCAAGCCTCTGCAGGGCCTTTTCGATGCCCCGGGCGATGAGGCTGTGTCCGCAGCCTCTGCAGAAGGGCAGGTTGTCCGTGGAGAGAAAGCTGCGGTTCATCGCTGCACCTCCGCTTCGATCTCCCGGGGGGAGATGAGTCTTCCTATGCCGTTCACGCCCGACACACCTTCCCGTCCGTTCCTGCCGAAGAGGATCTCCCGGTACTGGCCGTTCATGTTCTCCTCGGCCACAATCACCCTGGAGTAGCGGTTCATGATATCCAGGTACTCCGGGGGAACCGGAAACAGGGTTTTGCCGATGAGAAGCGAAACGGGCCGCCCCTTTCCGCGAAGCGAGGCCACCGCCTCCCGGGCGGCGGCGGCGGTTACTCCCATGGAGAACACCAGGGTGTCCGATTCCTGCGGGTCGTATTCGAAGAAGGTGTATTCCGGAAGGTTGTGCCCGGTTTTGAATCGAAGCCTTTCTGTGTTCGCAAGCGCTTCCGGGGTGGAGTGCTGAAGGCTGGCGTTGCGCTCGTGAGTGGAAGCCGTAATCCGCACCTGGTGAAGTTTGCTTCCAACAGGAAGAAACGGGGGCACGCCGTCGGGTCCGGCGGCGTAGGGCAGGTATGTCTCCGTGCCGTCGTAGTAATTCCTGGCGACCGGCTCAATGGAGGGCAGGATGGAAACATCGAAACTCTGCAGGGTCATCACCATTTCCTTCGAGGAAAGCAGGAAAACCGGGGATCGAAGCCTCACCGCGGTCTTCACCGCTTCAGCGGAGAGGCTGAAGCACTCCTCCATGTTGGATGGGCACAGCGTGGGAATCGGATATCCGCCGGAGTTGATGCCGTTGAGCAGGGAGAGGTCGCCCTGGGCGCCGCATGTGGCGGTGCCGGTGGCGGGGCCAAGCCTCTGAACAAGGATCACCACCATGGGAAGCTCCATCATGAACGCCATGCCGATGGACTCGATCATCAGCGCCAGCCCGGGATACGATGTGGCGGTGACCGGAATTCTTCCCGCGGCGGCGAAGCCGCTCATCCACTGCAATGTGGTTATCTCGTCAGGCGCCGGAAGCACCACCGGAAACCTCCGGCTGGAGTACGAATAAAGCAGGTTCGCCGGTGTGATGGGGTAGCCCACGAACACCTGGGCCCCGGCCTGAACCGCCGCCTCGATCATCAGCCTCGAGCCGTCAATGAAGGCTGTTTTCCTGTTCATGTCAGACCTTCTTTCGGAACAATCTGTCTCCAAGGGTGGAGAACAGTATCACAAGCAGGGTGGTAACAACCGCTCCGTAGGTTTTGTCCACTGTGAACCAGCCCTGCTGCTGGGCGATCATGGTCACGAACACCGCCACGGTTCCAATGATGAACGAGAGCCTAACGCCCAGGGGAGTCACAAGTTTCCGGGCGTAGAGCGCGAGAATGATCACGATGGCGCCGATGGCCCTTATGGCGTAGGAAATGTAGGCGGTATCAAGAACCGCGCCCTTCAGGAAGATTGCCATGGGAACCGTGAGCACGCTGACCAGAACCACCAGCTTCCGGGCGGTGGCTATGATCTTCGCGTCGTCCGCCTGCTTGTTGATGATGCCGTGATAGATGTCCTTGGCGGCTATGGTCACCACTGCGAAGTTCACCGGCCCCACCGTGGAGAGAATCGCGGCCAGAACCCCTGCCAGGGCCAGCCCCCCCAGTATCGGCGGAATGAACGCGGGGGTCTGCAAAAGGGTCGGAAGGGCGGTCTTGGCTGTGACCTCCACTCCTTCCCCGAAGAAGAGACCAGTCCGGGCGAACAAGCCGATGAAGGCGGTCATGACGCCGAAGGGGGCCACGATCAGCCCGGCGAGCATGGAAGCTTTTCTGGCGGTTTTCACATCCCGGGCGGCGAAGACCGGCTGAATGCTGGCCTGGGCCGCCATACCCCCGAGAAGCCCCCCGACAAGAAGCGCCACAGCATTGTTGATTCCGGCGCTGAAAGGATTGTAGGGATTTGCCGGAGCCCCAAGGGAAACCAGGGTTTCGGAGAGACCCGAGAACCCCCCCACCTTCCCGAGCCCTATCCCAAAGGCGATGCCCAGCCCCAGGAACATGGTCACCAGGTAAAGAATACCGGTGATGGCCAGGGCGTGCATCCCGCCCAGATAGGTGTAGATCATTATCAGCCCGGCGGAGATCACCACCGCCCAGTTCCAGCTCACGCCGAACAGGGGGGCCATGACGCTGGCGCAGGTCTGAAGCTGCACATAGGCCAGAGTGATGTAGGCGATGAGAAACGCCACCGCGGAGATGGACCGGGCCTGGCTTCCGAAAAGGGTCTCGATCATCTCGCTGACGGTGTGTACATCCTTGCGGCGGTAATGGGCCGCCACGGTGAATCCTATGATGACCATCCCGATGGCGGTGGAGATGTTGTAGAAGATCGGCTGAAGCGAAAGGGTGTTGAAGGCCCGCTCACTCACTCCGATGGTACTCATCCCCCCCAGCCACTCCGCCGCCACCACCACGGCGCAAACCATTGTTCCAAGGTTTCTTCCGGCGATGAGATAGTCGCTGGCGGACTTGCTGGCCACCTTCCGGGTGAACAGGCCCATCCCCACCACCAGCACGAAATAGCCGAGAATGATAATGGCATAGATATTCATTCGTTCCGCCTTGCTTGGTTTTGAATGCCTGACAGATCAAGTGTTATCCCAGGGGTTCGCCTTCCGCGATGGCCCTCGCCATCGCCATGGAATTGAGCCGGTTTGCGCCGTCGTCGGAACGGGAGTTCAGCACCGCTGGAACCCGGGCGCCGAACACCAGCCCGCCCCAAGTGGCGCCGCCGTGGAACTTGTAGCTTTTTCCCAGGGAGTTGGCGGTTTCCAGATTCGGGGCCAGAATCATGTCCGGCGAACCGCAGACACCGGAACTCCCCATGCCCTTGGACGCGGCGCACTCGGCGCATATGGCCGCATCGTATCCCAGCGGCCCCTCGACCACGAATCCCTTGAGCTGACCCCTGTTTGACATCACCGAAAGCGCCGCTGCATCCACCGTGGCCTGCATCCTGGGGTTTACCGTTTCCACCGCCGCAAGGGCCGCCACCCGAACTGGATTCACTCCAAGGGCGGTCCAGAGGGGAAGGGAGTTCTGGATTATCGCCGCTTTCTCCTGCAGGGTGGGAAGGATAATGATGGCGTTGTCGGTCATGGCCAGCAGTTTGGGATATGAGGGCATCTGGAAGAGGCTGAGGTTCGATAGCACTGAAGAGGCCCTGATGCCCGTATCCGAATCCAGAATGGCACGGATGTAAGCCTCGGATTTCACGCTGCCCTTGACCAGAATCAGGGCGCTGCTCTCCCTCACCGCCCTCACCGCCAGGGCGCTCATCTGCTGATCAGTTTCCGCGGGAACTATCTCGTACATCGACGGATCGTCGCCGGAGTCGGCGACAGCCCTTGCCACCGCCTCTTCAGGGCCGGTGACGAAGCACTTTCCCACGAAGCCCAGTTCATGCCCCTGGCGAAGGCTTGCCATGACCCGGTGGTCTGCCGCTCCCGCCACCGCCACCGGCACCGGCGGAAGGCTGGAAACCGCCTTAACAAGCTGCTGAAAAGAATTGATGCTCATCACTCCTCCTGCCTGCCTCCGGTGACCGGGCGGAAAACACCTTCCGGGTCTCTGTGGGGATGGAGGGGGTCGATCTCCCTTTCGGAAAGCACGCAATCCGGCCAGATAAGGGGCTGTTCAATCTTCCGAAGAACCCTCTGAATGCTCTCGGCGATGGCCTCGTTCTCGTTCTCCCCGGGGTAGATGTAAACCGGGGCCAGATTCCTGCACTTTCTTTCAATCTCCCGGGCCAGGTGTTTGCCGTTGGCCACCCCCCCGGTCACCACGATGCCGTGCAGGTCGAAGGAAAGCACCGAGGCCATGGCCCCTATCTCCTTGACTATCTGATAGATCATGGCATCGTAGATGAACAGCGCGAAGGCGTCGCCCTCTTCGGCCCGTCTGGCCATCTCCCGCACGTTCTTGGTTCCCAGGTAGGCGTATACCCCTCCGGCGCCATAGAGTTTCCGGTAGAGTTCATCATGGGTGTAACGGCCGGAGAAGCAGGCGTCCAGCAGTGGAATCGGGGGTATACCCCCGGCCCTCTCGGGAGTGAAGGGCGCCCCCTCCATCCTGTTGTCGCTGTCTATAATCCTTCCCCCGGCAAGGGGAGCGATGGAGTAGCCCCCCCCGAGGTGGCACGCCACGCAGCGGATGCTGTCGAAATCCATGGCGAGTTCCCGGGCCAGCTTCCGAACCGTTGCGCGGATATTCAGGGCGTGAACGTACGAGAACCGGGGGAAATCCGGCGAGCCTGAGATTCGGGCGATGGGGGCGATCTCGTCCACACCCACAGGGTCCACCACGAAGGATGGAACGCCGAATGTGCCGGCTATCCTGAAGGAAAGGGGTGCGCCGAGATTCGAGGCGTGCTGGTACACCGGTGTGTTCAGGCTGAAATCCGCCAGCTCTTCGTTGAGCCGGATGACACCGCTGGGAACCGGAGGCAGCATTCCCCCCAGAGCGCCCACCGCGGCCACAGGGCAGCCTTCCGGTATGCTTTCGTTGAAGAAGGCCCTCACCAGTTTCTCCCGATGGTCCACCTGGGCGCTTATGCAGTGAAAGCGGTGAACCATGTCGTCCGGGTGTTCTATGGTCTTCGAACACACCAGGGATGACCGTTCCCCGGGCACATCACTGTAAATGGAACACTTGGTCGTGGTTGACCCCGTGTTTATCACCAGGATAAGTTCGCCGGTCACCGATACCTCCTGATTTCGCGTGAACGCAACATAACCGCTCATGCGGTTTCCCCGTGAAAATTTTGAATGGCTGTAATATGTTCGTTGTATCCGCGAAACGCATTGAATCAACCCAGCGCTTCACACCGAAAGGATGGATATGATCGACCGGGAAACCATACGCAGAGAACTGCCGAACTGCCTCATCGAAACCACGGGCCTTGAGCTTCCAAACGGAAGAAAGGGCAAGGTGCGGGACATCTACGACCTGGGGGACAAACTCCTCCTGGTCACCACGGACCGGCAGAGCGCCTTCGACAGGGTGCTGGCGGCGGTGCCCTTCAAGGGGCAGGTCCTCAACATGGTGAGCGCCTGGTGGTTCGAGAGAACGAAGCACATCGTGCCCAACCATGTGCTTTCCATTCCCCACCCCAACGCCACCCTCGGGAAGAAGATCGATGTTTTCCCGGTGGAGTTCATAATGAGGGGATACCTCACCGGAAGCACCAGCACCAGCGCCTGGACCATGTATGAAAACGGCGAACGGAACATCTGCGGCAATGTGCTGCCCGATGGAATGAGGAAGAACCAGCGCTTCCCCGAGCCCATCATCACCCCCACCACAAAAAGCGATGAACACGACGAGTCCATCACCCCCGAGGGGATCGTGGAAACAGGCCTGATGAGCCGGGAGGACTGGGAGAAGGCTTCAAACATCGCCTTCAGCCTCTTCCGGTTCGGTATGGAAACCGCGGCGGCAAACGGCCTCATCCTTGTGGACACCAAGTACGAGATGGGCAGGGACGAAGCGGGAAACATCGTCCTCGTCGATGAGATCCACACCCCGGACAGCTCACGCTACTGGCTCTCGGAAGGCTACGGAGAACGGTTCGAAAAGGGCCTCGACCCGGAAAACATCGACAAGGAGTTCCTCAGGCTCTGGTTCCGTGACAACTGCGACCCCTACAACGACGCCGTGCTTCCCGAAGCCCCGGAGGAGCTGGTTGTTGAACTGTCGAGCAGGTACATAAAGCTCTTCGAGATGATAACCGGCGAAGAGTTCAAGCCCCGAACCGGAAACCTCGGGGAGAGCCTGAAAGAGGCCTTGGCCGGGATCATCTAAGAGGCGGTTTTCAGTCGTCAGTGGCGATAACCGGAAACGGGAGTGATCTGGAAATGGCAGTGTTCGGGAAGCAAAGGTACATCACGCCCGGCCTGATACTCATCTCTGCGGTATCGCTGGCGGCTTTCGTTTTCGTTTACTCCCCGAGTCGTTTCCATACGGAGTTCGATGATTCATACATGTACTGCCGGTACGCCTCGAACTTCCTCTCGGGTCACGGTTTCTCATGGAACGCCCAGGACGGGCCCTCCTTCGGAGCCACAAGCCCGGCCTACCTTGTTCTTGTAACGACACTGAAGCGCCTTTTTCACCCGGAGAACCCGGTTCTTCTCAGCGCTGCTTCATTCTCGGCAGGGCTGGCCGGCCTGCTGATTCTTGCATGTACAGGGTATCTCGTGGGGGGGGGGGCGAGAAGACTTGCGTTTTTGCTGGTCATTCCCCTGATCCTGATTTCGAGCTCCTTCCGATTCCACTCGTTCACGGGTATGGAAACGACCCTTTCCTTTGCGTCAAACGCCCTGCTGATCCTCTCCGTTCTCCTCTACGGCCGAAAGCCCGGCGCAGTCTCCTTCGCCGCCGTTCTTCTCTGCTCCGTCTTCACTTTCACGGTTCGACCCGACAACGGCGTATACGCCCTGGTGTTTCCAGCCCTGTTCCTTCTGGCGGGCGGCAGGATAAAGGCCGGGAAAGCGCTTTTTCTGGCCGGTCTGTTCGCTGCGTCGGTCGGAATGCTTCTCCTCGTTTACTCCGGGCTGTTCGGCACTCCTCTCCCGGTTCCATTCTACACCAAATCAGGTGGCTATTTTCAGGGATACGCGGGCGCGGCGAACTGGAACGCCGCCGGATACATCCTGACTTTTCTTCGTGACACGTCCCCCTTCACGGCTGTAGTGATTCTGTTCGCGGGCAGAAAAAGGGCTCCCGAACTGCTCGCCGTGCTCGCGCCCCTTGTCATCACCTTCATCTACTTCTCGAGCACCGTTCAGATCATGGGCTGGTTTGCCAGGTACTACTTCCCCTCCATCCCCTTCGTTGTTCTGTCAGCATTGATCGTTCTGGAAGAGGCGATGTCGAACCGAACCCGCCTCTCCGGGGGTTACCTTGCGAAAAGAGCAGTGGTTCTGCTTCTGGTCTTCCTTCCCGTCTTCAATGTCCGGGTGCGAACCAGGATAACAGAGTTTTGGAGGAAAGCCGGCCCGGACACAGCATCCCACACTCCAGACACCGATTTCAGAACCCTTTCCGGCAGGTTGCCGGAGAGTGAGCCATGGTGGGATTCGATCCGCCACATGGCATCCCTTGTGGGGGAACTCCCCGAGGGAGTCACGGTCGCCGCCACGGAGCACGGCTACCTGGCTTCGGAGAACATGCACGCAGTAATCCTGGACATGGCGGGCCTGCACGACATTGACCTGGCCCGATCAGGCTTCTCTTCGGAAAGGATTCTGAACCGGCAGCCCGATCTTGTCTGGCTGCCTCACACTGACTACACCTGGTTCAGAAAGTCTCTTCTTGACGATCCGGTGTTTCAGGCAGACTACGATTACTACCCTGGCGTTTTAAACTACGGCGTAGCGATAAGGCGGGAATCACCCCTTCACGACCAGGTGCTGTCGGCCCTGGAATCCACCGGGGCCTTTCAGGGCGGAGCCCCCGGTGATTTTCTGGGGGTGCCGGCACCATGAACAAGCCATTGCCGTCCGGTTTTCATGCCATGCATATAACTGGCAAGGGCTTCCGGGGGCCGGGCCATTTCCGGAAGCATAACTGAAAAGGGATCTTTGCTGTGGTCATGAAGCGGTTGGCTCACATTTCATGGGTGCTTCCCGTCCTTCTCATGGCTTTGCTGTGCCGGTCGGTGTTCATGCAGAGTGCGTTCCTTGGAGCGGAGGATGACGCCTTCTTCTACTTCAACATCGCCGGAAATGCTGTGGAGAGAGGCTTCTTCTCCTTCGACGGGCTGTCACCAACCAACGGGTTTCACCCGCTCTGGATGGGTATTCTCATCGGGCTTCGATACCTTTGTCCCGCTCCTTTGGCTTACCTGTCCCTTTCGGCGGTTCTGTCCACAGTTCTTCTGGCCTTCTGCGGTGTCCGTTTCGCGGTGTTCACCCGGGGAAGGTATTCCGCGCCCGTGGTGCTGGTGATTCTTCTTCTGCTGCTTCGATACTCGAGGGATTTCTCACTGATGTGCATGGAGACTTCGGTTCTGCTGCCCATCGCGTTTTCGCTGCTGATCCTGTTTGACGGTCTGGGACGAGGTTCCGGCAGGGGACGGCTGTGGTTCGCGGGTTTTCTGATTGCTCTGTTGGTTGCTTCCCGGCTGGATTCCGCTCCGCTTGGCTTGCTTGTCGCAGTGGCCGCGGGCAGGATGTGGGGACGAAGGGCTTTGCTTCCCCTTGTTCTTCCGGGAGTTGTTCTGTTCCTGGTGTACGCCGCTCTGAACTACTCTCTCATGGGAACGCCGGCTTCCGTGTCGGGAATGATGAAGGCGTCGGGATTGGGCCTGAACACCCTCTTCGTGTCACAGCTCTTCCAACTGGGAGACCCCATGGGGGCACGGAGCCCCTGGGGGCTGTATCTTCTATTTCTGCTGCTCGCGTTTCCGGTGTCCTTCATGAAAACTCTGCCCTCCACAGCCAGAGTATCCGGCGTGTTCCTCATATTCTTCACCCTTTGTCATCTCTTTCTTTCCCAATGGCGGCTCTGGTACTGGTACGCCTACCCGGCGGTCATCTTTCTTGCTTTCGGTCTGCCTCCTCTTCTACAGGGTCTTTACGACAGGCTTGCGCTGCCTGACAGGGCAGGAAGCGTTTTATCGATTGTGCTGTTTGTGGTCCTCTGCGGGTCATGCGTCTTCTGGGGGCTTGGCTACGGCGAAGTGGGTTCGGATGACTTTCGGCACAGGAACATGCTGATTGCCCTGGAGTTGAACGAAACGCTGCCGGACACTGCTGTTGTCGCAATGGGAGACAGGGCGGGCAGCTTCGCGTACTTCTTCCACGGGCATGTGGTTCAGGCCGAGGGGCTGGCCGGTGACGCCGATCTCGCCGCCGCAGTCAGGGCGGGAATGCTGGAACAGCACCTCCACTCCCTTGGAACCGACTTCATCCTCAGCTGGACAGGTCCGCACCTGGTGGATGACTACGAGTTCTGGACCCTTGTGATACCGGACAGGGCGCAGTGCACCGCGTTCAACAACACGATAAGGGTGCGTGGAGACCACGAGGTCGCGCGCTGGCCGGGACGCCATGAGTCGGCCTTCCTGTGGAGCTTCCGTGAGAACTGAAGGCCTCAGGCCGCTCATGAAATGCATCCTGCTGGCGCCAGCCCTGCTTCTCTTCGCCGGAACCATATCATTCGGTTTCATGTCCGACGACTTCCATCTGTTGTACAGGATCGAGAACGAAGGGTTCTTCCTGTCCTGGGGTGGAGAGTTCGGCGACATGTACTTCAGGCCGCTGACGGTGCTCTCATACTTCACAGACAACATGATCTTCGGTCGAAACCCGGCGGGCTGGCATCTGACCAGCATCCTCTGGCACCTGACTTGTTCGTGGCTGGTGTTCCTTCTGGCACGGGTTACACTGAAAGACGAGGCTGCGGCATTCAGCGCCGGTTACCTGTTCCTGCTGCTTGCGTGCCACTCGGAATCGGTGGCCTGGATATCAGGCAGAACCGACCTTATCGCCACCGCCTTCTGCCTTGGGTCCATTCTTGCTTTTCTCAGGAAGAGCCCGTGGGCGCTTCTCCTTTATGCGGCCGGTCTTCTGGCGAAGGAAAGCGTTCTGATAACACCTGTTCTATGGGTCGTTCTTGTGATGAAATCCCCGGAGTGGGATTTCCGGGCGAAACGCCTTGCTGTTTCCGGTCTTGTGGTGGCCGGAATCTACATCGCGGCAAGGTTTCTGATGTCCGGAAGCTTTCCGTCGGGAGCGGGGGAGGTCTCCCTCACCGCCGGGTCTGAAAGCCTTGTGCGATACATGTTCAGGGTGTTCATTCCTCCTTTGTCCGAGGCCGCCCTGCCGTTCCTGGCCCGGAATCCCTTTTCGATTCCCCTGTTCCTGTTCGCGGTTTCTTCCTGTATCGCCCTTTTCGCGTTGAGGAGAAGCTTCTCCCGAAAAGCTTTCGCCGCGCTGGTCCTGGGGTTTTTCGTGTCACTGGTGCCGGTGATGTTCATGAAGGTCTCGCTGGTCGATACCCGGTCGGAGCGGTTGCTTTACCTTCCCGGGGTTTTCGCTGTTCTTGCCCTTGTGAACTGGGTGTTCCAGGTGTTCGGAAAGCGCGCCGCACCGGCGCTTCTGGCGGCCCTTGCGCTTCTTCAGGGAGCCTTTCTGTACCGATCCAACATGAACTGGCGAACGGCGGGCGAAATGTGCGTGGAACTGATCCGCGAGCCGGTTGCCTCTCCCCCCGACAACTACCGGGGCGCGTATGTTTTCAGGAACGGTTACAGAGAGGCTTTGCTGTTATTCGGGGAGCGAAGAAGACCGCCTGGAAGCCAGTATCAGGGAGTCTGCGGAAGGGAATTCCCGTGACAAGGGTTCATTGCAGGGCACCCACACGAAGTCACCCCTGAAACCGTACTCCTCCCCCAGAGCTTCAAGGACCGTACGGTTCACGGATTGAACCCGCACAAAAGCCAGCTCCAGATCCGTGCCTTCGAGGTTCATCGAAAGGTCGTGGGAAGAACCCGCGCGCTCGAGAAAGTTCGCGGTACCGAGCGGCCACCGGGGATCCCGGGTTTCCAGTGCGGCTCTTGTATCGGAAGCGCCGGCGGCCAACATAACTGTTTGCGGTGGGGGGTTTTTGCGAAGGTCCATCATGAGGAGGATCAGGGACTGGGTGGAGTTGAAGCCGGGTTGTCTGCGGTCGGCCCATGTCGCCCGGGAAGTACCCCCGAGTCGGGCAGCCAGGATAGAATCAGCGTTAACCGAGATGTCTCCGTAAAACCAGACCGCACAGGTATCAAGGGTGACAATGAACTCTCCGGGGCGCGTCCAGAGAACATGGGGCGCGTAGTTCAGCGGTTCTGCGACTCCCGTCACGAGGCCGTTGTCAAGATGAGGTTGTGCGGGGCTTTTTTGGGCGATGGATCCCAGAAGCCCTCTGGCGGACAACCATATCAGCAAAGCGGCAAAAACCCCCAGAAGCACCCTCCCAAGAATCCTCCAGTAAAAGGGAAGGCGTCTTCCCGCAATGGCCGCTCCGATGAGGAGGAAAGCGAAGACACCAAGGATCAGCCTTCCCTCGCTGAAACCACCCCTGGCGCTTATGGCGAGCCTGTCGGCGAACACTGCAGCCGCTACGGCAAGGACACCCGGAATGGCTGTGAATACTCTCAGTATCCACAAGCTTCTACCGTTCATCGGTTCCGCCTCCGGACACGACCCATACGTCCAGCAGGGCATGCATCTTCCCGGCCACCAGCCGGTTGCCTTCACCATTCATGTGGCAATAGTCAATGTAACACGCGAAGCCTGCTTCGTCCAGGCAATCACCGAACCACAGGTAAAGGCCATTGGCAGCGTTCTCTTCCGCAAGCTTCCAGACAGTCTCCTGAAGGCTCACCTCGCCCGGGTCGATCATTGCCCTGAATGCAGGTTCCTGTCCGTACAGTTCCCGGGATTCAGCGGTCAGGGTTGGTTGCCAGAGTATTGTAACGGGAATGTCAAAAGCTTCCGCCATGGCAAGAATCTGTCGGCTGTTTGATCTGTACACTTCCATGACCTGCGTGGCAAGCTCGTAGGTGTCCCGGTCCCTCCCAAGCGGTTCACTGCCCGGTATGAGTGAGGGGGCTGAGGCTTCGGACCGTCCGAGAAGGCAGGCCAGGGTAACGATCGAAAGCTTGAATGGCTCACGGGGTTCTGGAACGGCTGCACTGAACCGGTCAATGGAACGCCTGTTTCCAAGAGCCAGAGCGGGGTCGCCTTCGTACCAGGCGGTGGCTGCATCGTTGTACCCCTCGTAAAACACTGCTGCATCAGGAGGGGCTCCTGTCTGAAGTGCAAGGAGGAACTCGATCATGGACTGGGTGGAGTTTCTGGTGGCTGATCCACGGTTCAGGATGTTGAGATGCTGTTCCCAACTGTCTCTCAGTGCCTCCTGCAACAGGGCGGGAATCGTGAGTGAGTCCGGCAGGAACCAGCCGTACACCGTTGAACCACCGTAGATATGTATCTCGATCGCGGTGCCCGATGTGTCGGCTTCGGGAGTGACCCTGAACCCGAGGCTGTCGGTCGTGACTCCCGGTCCGTGAAAGTCCGGCTCAAGTCTCATCCCCACGAAGGGAAAAAACACTGCCGGAGGCGGAGTGTAGACCAGTCCGTCATCCATGCGGGGAACGAAAACACTGACTGGCGCTTCAACTGGTCGACCGGCCATGAGTTTCAGAACAAGCAGGGCGCCGGCTTCAATGAGCAGTATGAGAACAAGCGTGTTAGCGAGAATGATGGGAAACTGGTTCAGGATGAAGTGTCTGCCGCGGTTGCCGGAGAGGATGCAGATGCCTGCTCCAAACAGGAGTGCCGCGCCCTGCCCCGCCCCGAAACCAGGGCTTGGATGAGGGAGAACGCAATCCGCAAGGAGGGCAGACAAGCAGATCAAACCACCAGTTGACAGCAGGATGGCCCTTACTGCCCTGTTCAATTCACATCACCGAGGTAGACGGCCTGCCGGGGCAGGGGTTTCGCAAGAAGAACCCTGAGCGGGGACGGGTAGAGCCTGTAATCCCCGAGGCTTTTCAGAGGAAGCCATTCCACTCCCCTCTGGTACGGGTCGGGGGTGTTCCCAAGCCGCGGATTTTCCCCGGGAGCGATGCGGCACCGGAACATAAGCTCCAGCTGGTGGGCATCGCCGTCCTCCTCCGCGAACTCGTGGCGGGCGGCTATGTAGTCACGGATGAAGAGAAGCCGGCCCATCACCACAGCGGTTCCAACCTCTTCCAGGCATTCCCTTTGAAGGGCCTGTTCAATGGTCTCACCGTGAGTCTGGCCCCCGCCGGGAAGCAGGTACCAGTCCCCACGGTCATCGGTGTTGCGCACCAGAAGAACCGAGCCCCCGGCGATGATCACAGCCTTCACCGAAACCCTGACCGACCTGGGACCCTGGCTGAAGGGCTTCACTTCTTGTCCTGCTCCCCCCGGCCTTCGAAGAGGTCGGGCATTTCGTACTTCTCGACTATGTTCCGCAGCTTCCTGTTCAGCTCCTCCGCCCTGGCCTCGACTTCCTCAAGGCTCAACGCTGCAGGGGCGGGGTCGGATACCGTGGCTTCCGGTTCCGGGGCCGGTTCCGGAGCATCTTCCGTATCGGTGGTGGCCGCCACCGCCTTGATGCTGCTTATGGTCCGGGTTCCGCAGAGCCTGACGCCCCGGGCCTTCACGCCTTTCTCCGGTATATCCGCTGCGCTGGTTTGACCCTTGCGGGTTTTCATCCGCTTTCTCCGCTCAAACCAGTACTCGAGGGTGACATCGCTTCCTTCGTGGAAAAGCAGAACCTCGCACTCATCAGGTACAAAACGGTATTCCCGGTCCAGAATGAAGCCCCCGGTTCCGAAACGCTTGGCGTAGGGAATCCTGTCCGTTCTGTCACGGTACACGCAGGTAAAAAGCCTGTCCTTTTCCACAGGGCCGCACCACAGCACCTCGCCGTCCACCAGGTACTTCTCCTGAACGGGTACGACCCTGTAGGTTCCGTTCCCGAGGAAGAACAGTATCCTGTCGTACTCCGAGGCGCTCCATGCGTCGCCCCCCTTTACGGCGGTTCCCACGAAGCCGGTCTCCCGGTCGAAGCCCACCCTCAGGTTGGCGATGGCCACCTCCCGGCGCTGGATGCCGCTGAAGCCCTCCACCGCCGTCTTTCGGGGGTACAGCTTCCCATACTTCTTCAGAATCTCCCCGAGAACCTCCACCGCGTAGTCTTTCAGGTGACCCAGGCGCTTCTTCGCCAGGCGCGTCTTTGCCCTTATGTCGTCCATCTCCCGGCGGTGGGCCTCGATGTCGAACCGGCTTATCCTTCGTATCTTCAGGGCCAGAAGCCTGTCAATGTCTTCCGGGGTGACCTCCCGTGGGTAATCCGCGAGGAAGGGCCTCAGGCCGTTCACCACAGCTTCCCTCACCTCTTCCAGTGTGGGACATTCTTCAATGAGCTTGTAAAGCCTGTTCTCGATGAACACTTGTTCAAGGGTCATCCAGTGAAGGGTGTCATCGAGATTCCTGATCTCGAGCTGAAGCTCGAGCCTCAGAACATGAAGAAGCATCTCCGCGCTGTACTCCACCAGGCCCGAGACGGTTGTCTCCACCGGGGCGCCTTCGCGGATAACCAGCATGTTCGAGGTGTGAACCACTTCGCACTCGGTGTGGGCGTAGAGCTGGCGCAGGGTTTCCTGGGCGCTCACCCCCCGGGCGGGAGTGATTTCTATCTCCACATTCTCCGTTGTGTAGTCGTCGATGCTGGTGATTTTCAGCCTGCCCTTCCGGGTGGCGTTCTCGATGGAGGCCATCAGGGTTTCGGTGGTGGTGCCGAAGGGAATCTCGCTTATCACCAGTTTCTTTCCGCCCCGTGGCTCGATACGAGCCCGGTTTCTTATCCTTCCGTTGCCGTCGTCGTAGGCGGACACATCGATGGCTCCCCCCTGGGGGAAATCCGGCAGAAGAGAGAACCCCTCTCCCCGCAGGCACGCTATCTGGGCCTGGATCACCTCGTTGAAATTGTGTGGAAGAATTCTTGTGGACATGCCCACGGCGATGCCCTCCGCCCCCAGAAGCAGCAGCACCGGTATCTTTGCCGGGAAAAGCACCGGCTCCTGGTTGCGGCCGTCGTAGCTGGGAATGAACTCGGTGATGTCCGGGTTGAACAGGGTGTCACGGGCGAGCTGGGTGAGCCGGCATTCGATGTAGCGTGAAGCGGAAGCCTCGTCGCCGGTGAGGATGTTCCCGAAGTTCCCCTGGCCCTCGATGAAGTACCCCCGGTTGGCCAGGGCCACCAGGGCCGCCCCGATGGACTGGTCGCCGTGGGGGTGATACCGCATGCAGTGGCCGATGACATTTGCCACCTTGTTGAACCTGCCGTCGTCCATCTCCCGCATGGCCCACAGTATCCGGCGCTGCACCGGCTTCAGGCCGTCCGCCGCGTCGGGAATCGCCCTTTCCTTGATGACATAGGACGCGTAGTCCATGAAGTGCTGCCGGTAAAGACCCCTCAGCCCGGTCATTGAAGGTTCTCCATGATGAAGGACCTTCTTTCCGGGGTATTGCGCCCCATGTAGAAGGACAGCATCTCCGGAACCTCACGGAGCCTGTCAATACGAACCTGGGTGAGCCGGATGTCCGGCCCGATGAAACGGCCGAACTCCTTCGGACTGATCTCACCAAGCCCCTTGAATCGGGTAATCTCGGGTTTTTTCCCGAGCCGTTTCGCTTCCCGGTCAAGCTCTCCCTGAGTGTAGCAGTAAACCGTTTCCTTCTTGTTCCGAACCCTGAAGAGTGGGGTTTCAAGAATGTAGAGGTGGCCGTTCAGGGCCAGGTCTTCGAAGAAGTGCAGGAAAAGGGTCATGAGAAGGTTGCGGATGTGCATGCCGTCCACATCGGCGTCGGTGGCCAGAACCACCCGGTTGTAGCGAAGCCCCTCGACGCCGCCCTCGATGTTCAGGGCCCGCATTATGTTGTAAATCTCCTCGTTGCTGTACACCGTCTCCCGACGGTGACCGAAGACATTCAGGGGTTTTCCCCTCAGGGCGTATATGGCCTGTGTGTGCACATCACGGCTGGAAACAAGGCTTCCCGCGGCGCTAACCCCCTCGGTGAGGAAGATGGTGGATTCCTCCTCCCTCTCGTGGCCGTCGCCGAGGTGGATTTTGCAGTCCTTGAGGTTGGGGATTCGAATGGCGGTCTGCTTCGCCCTCTCCCGGGCCTTCTTCTTCACGGTCTGCAGTTCGGTGCGAAGATTCTGGTTGGCCTGTATCTTGGCTATGAGCCGGTCCGCCAGTTTTGAGTCGCGGTGAAGCACCTGTTCAATCTCCGCCTGAACCCGGCTGACGATGTCCCTCCGGATATCGGTGTTGCCCAGCTTGTTCTTGGTCTGGCTCTCGAAGACGGGGTCTTTCAGGCGAACCGAGACCGCGGCGACCAGGCCGTCGCGGACGTCCTCCGCCACGAAACCCTTGCCGCTGAAAGCATTGACGCCCTTGAGAACCCCCTCTTTGAAGGCGGACAGATGCGACCCGCCGGCGCTGGTGTACTGGCCGTTGGCAAACGAGAAATACTTCTCGCCATATGAGTTGGTATGGGTGAAGGCGAACTCGAGCGTGGTGTTCCGGTAGTAGACCGGATCGTAAATGGCTTCTTCACCGGTCTCGTCGTTGAGAAGGTCCCGCAGGCCGTCTTCGGACCTGAAGACAAGGTCGTTGAACTGCACCTTCAGGCCGGAGTTCAGGAAGGCGTAGTGCTGCATCCGCCTCTCGATGAACTCCGAGCGGAACTGGTACGCCCCGAAAATCTCAGGGTCGGGGGTGAACTCAACCAGGGTACCGTTCTTCTCGGCGGTTTCTCCGGTTTCATCGGACACCATGCCCCCCTGGGCGAACACCGCCTGACGGAATCTCCCGTCCCGATATGAGCAAACCCTGAACCTGCTGGAAAGGGCGTTCACCGCCTTTGTGCCAACCCCGTTGAGCCCCACGCTGAAGACGAAAACCTCGGTGTTGTACTTGGCCCCGGTGTTTATCTCGCTTACGCATTCCACCAGCTTGCCCAGGGGTATTCCCCGGCCCCAGTCCCGCACGGTGACGGTGGAATCGGCGATTTTCACCCGAATCCTGTTGCCGCACCCCATGATGAACTCGTCCACCGAGTTGTCCACCACTTCCTTCAGAAGGATGTAGATGCCGTCGTCGATGTTGGAGCCGTCGCCCAGCCGTCCGATGTACATTCCGGTTCTAAGCCGGATGTGTTCGATGGACGAAAGGGTTTTTACCTTGCTTTCGTCGTAGACGCCTATGCCGTCCGAAGGAACCGCCAAAACCCCTCCACAAGATATGGGAACGGAAACGGGGCGCACCGCAACATGTTGATGCCCGATTTTCCAAACCCTGTCATAAACCAAGTATACACGATTTCACGCTCTGCAACCACCATATGTGGTGGAATCCCCGCATCTTTTCCGGGGAGAGAAAATGGTTTATGCTTCCATGCTACGAGATTCAAACCATTCAACTCAAGGGGGAATCGTATGAAATCACCAGGTGGAGGCGGAAAAGGCCCGGGCGCGCCCAAGCAGCCCATGAAATCACCATCTGCGTCAAAGCCCGCCCCAAGACCACAGCCGCAGAAACCGATTCAGCGCGCGCCGGAAAAGCCCGCCCAGAGGCCTCCGGTAAAACCGGCCCAGGCTCCATCACAGAAGCACCCTCAGAAGCCCGAGCGTAGACCGCCTGAAAAGCCGGTCCGCAAGCCGCAGCGTGATCCCGGCGCCAAGAGCCGCCCCTCGATAATGGACAGGCTGATGCACCGGCAGCAGGCTCAACAGCAGGCAGGCGCCACCACCGGAGATATCTCCGGCGCAGGGCAGACCGCTTCGTCCGCCTCGGGAGGCACCACCGGAGGAAGAAGGCGTTTCTGCTGTCTGGGATGCGTGGTTCCCGCCCTGGTGGTTCCACTGGTATTGATTCTCATAGCGGTTCTTTAGCCGAAGGAACGGTTTGAACGAGCTTTCCCTGGTTCCCGGTTCCGAAAAGCTGCTTGAGCTGTGCGGGTTCCTCAGGGCGGAGGGTTATCTCTCCACCCAGAGAATCCCTTCCCAGAGGCGCCCCTTGTGGAAGCTGGCGGCGGAACTCCAGGTTCTGGGGGATTACCGGGCGGGTACGACCCACTGCTTCAGTTCTTCAGCCCTTCCGGGGTCCTACATGAAATCCTTCCTTCGGGGCAGGCCCAAACTGGAAACCCTGTACAGGCTGTTCTTCCTGAACCAGACGGTTCCGCTATCCATCGCGTCGAACGCGCTCCCTGCCCTCCTCATGAACCACCTCTCCGCTGACGGCGTGCTGGACGTGACCGACGGGGTTAAAAGCAGATTCCGTCTGGTCCCCTGGCGGGACAGCCTGCTGCTTTCAGACCCGGACGAGGGACCGGAAAGGCAGAGGGAGCACTATGTCTATGTTGGCGGCGATTCCACCGTGCTGTCGGACTTCGTCACCCGCAGGGTTGGAAACCGCAGTTTTCGGAGGGGGTTGGATCTGTGCGCCGGAACCTCTATTCAGGCCCATAACCTGGTTGAAAACTGCGACGCTCTGGTTGCCGCGGAATACAACCCCCGTGCGGTTGCCTTTTCCAGGGTGAACGCCGCCATCAACGGCCTTGAAAACAGTATACACGCCGTCGAATCGAACCTCTGGGAGTATGTGGAAGGCACCTTCGACATCATCGTCTCGAACCCCCCCTACCTGCCGATGCCGGATGAAAAGCTTTCCACCAGCAACCTGGATGTATGCGGAGGCACCGACTACGGAATGAACATACCTGTGGAGATTTTCCGGGGAATGGCGCGCTTCCTCAACACCGACGGCTATGGGGTCTTTCTCGCGGCGTCACCGGTCATCGGAGGAAGAAGCCTGCTGCATGAGAGGCTCGCCCCCCTCGCTTCGGAACTGGGCCTCTCCGCCGTGATGAACGCCTGGAACTACACCGACCTCATCCTGGACAGAGAGTACCAGAGGCGGGAAAATATCTCATACTTCGTATTCCACATCATCGAGGTCACCCGGGAATGCCCCGGCAGGATCCGCACGGTCCACCTTCCGTGGATCCACCGCAGCGCCCTAATACTGAACGCTTCTTTCCGCAAATTCATGCCCTAGTCAGACTCACTTCACTTCAAAATCGCATAGGAAGCTGTTCCTTCGTAGAACTGCAGTTTAACATTGACAGCCACACCGATTTTCTATAGCATTGCATTGGAAACTAATGATAAGGAGGTTGTGATTATGAGAACTTTCCCTCTTGCATCTGTATTGCTTCTGCTTGCCAACGTCATATCGGCGGCCACAATGGCAGATCTTGACCAAATCCATGTCGGTTATGGCAATGTAAGGTACGGAGCCGGGCAGATCGCGGTTCAGACCGTCCGGTATGCACCCCCCTCTAGTCAGATCGCAGAGCAGATTGTTTGCGCTGTGTCCATGGGCAACGACAAGGTAAGGCTTTACACCTTTGACCGGTCAACCGGTTCGCTGTCTTTCAGTGAGGAACTGGTATTCGCCGGCCTCGACTCTGATGAACACATTTTCGATTTAAGCTTCATTCGTATGGTAACTACTGGAATCCAGCCCAGATGGTGTCTGGTGGCGCCGGTGAGCAGCACTAGCCAGAACAAGGGCGGTATCGATGTATTCGATCTCGAAAACCGGGTCTATTACCATGACTGCCTGGACTGGAGCCAGTTTCAGAGACAATCGGAAGTAACAAGCGTTTTCAGGCATGTATCCCAATACCAAACAACAGATGTTTTCTCAATCAACGCTGGCGGGGACATATTCATAGCGGACCTCACCGCCACGTTCAAGGGTCCCAAGTTCACTCCGTCAATGAGAATACCGGTGGGTAGCCTGGGAACACGTAATTATGCGGCATCTTCGTACTCTAACATACCTTCTCGGGCATACGAGACATATCCTCTCATTTATGGAAGCAATTTTCCGGCCCAAACCCTAG
>Ga0334885_1000377_pt1 | contig 80128 bp, 84 predicted proteins | sample GraSluR1_MG_8_FD_207233 | JGI IMG/M metagenome (GOLD analysis project Ga0334885, IMG submission 207233) | Sludge microbial communities from methane-producing bioreactor in Wageningen University, Netherlands - Granular Sludge_31_05-R1 | ecosystem: Engineered > Bioreactor > Anaerobic >...
GAGGATTGCCGAAACCCAGCCGCCCTTGAAGAGGGCATCGCCGTAGAGGTTCAGGGTTTGGGTACTATCATCATAACTGTCAAAATACCAGTTGGCTTCAGTTCTGCCTGTTTCGTCCTGGCTGCCCAGGTCTGCGATAATTTCAAGGTTGACGGGATCCCACAAAAAACCACCGGGGATTGTTACCGTCAGGGTGGCAATGTTGGAGTTGCCAACCTCTTCGAACCTGATATCAAGGTTGGTTTCTTTGCCCTCCGTCCCTCCGTTTATCACCAGGCCGGAGGTTTCGATCGGGTCAAAATCATCGTCAACCTCGGTAATAGTAACAACGTAGCAGTCTCCATCCTGCTCGTCTACATCGCCTGGTTCTTCACCATCCAGCTCTGCTTCTTCATCATCCAGGTCTGCTTCGGAGTCAGGTTCAACGGCTTCTTCGTCGCCTGGATCAGCTTGATCTTCTGCAGGTTCGGGAGCTTCGTCATCTCCGTTTTCCTGGCCTTGATCATCTCCTGTTTCTGCAGGTGCGGGATCTTCTGACCCGGGTTCTTCTGCATCACCGGAACCATCGTTACTACCCGGCTCCGTCTGATTGGTGTCATTGCCTGCCGAAGGGGCATCACCATTGTCACCGGAAGGAGTTTCGGCTCCCCCGTTACCGCCGCTACCGGCACCTGCATCTGAACTTCCACCGCTGTCGGCCGGGGTTCCTGAATCATCCCCTCCGCTTCCACCGGAACCGGAGTCGGAGGACACATCGGCACTTTCTCCGCCTCCACCGCCTTCAGGCGCTTCGGCAAAGGCAGCCAGCGGCATCAGCAGCATTCCGGCTACGATAAGTAAAACTATGAATGACCTTAAACTATTCCTGTACTTCTTTTTCATGATTTCACCTCTCTTTCAAGTATTGAAGAATCTCTTCAACCTTAAAAGGCGAGGCCGGTTTCACTAATTACTCCACCCGCTTCAAGTGACCAGATACAAAACGGGTTTCATTGCATCCTTCACCTCATAGTTTAAATTTCTATTAAATCTACCTCCTTTAATTAAATTGGGGTAACCGATTTTGAAGCCTAATAAATACGGAACAGCTTTGTGCCGAACCGTTTCTACTTAAGCTCAGAAGCTGCCGGTTAACCGGCTAATAATTAAAACTGCCTCCTTGTATCCAGATGTATGTCTCAGGTGTTGGAATAATTAGGGGGCCGAACCCCACATGATGTAAGTTTGTTAACCATTTAATATTATACTCGTGTTCCGTTACAAATCCGTTACAAATTAGCGGTTTAGATTACAAATTATCAATATTCGGAACTATTATTAATTATGTAGGCTATCCTCCGCAGAGGTAGGGAATTATGGAGACTTCATCTTGATCGGAAAGGGAGAAAGATAGAGGTTGATGAGCGCCGTTAACCATAAATTCAGCTGTTAATACCCGGCGTTCATCAATCAGGGGGTAGTCAAACCTGTCTTTATATTTTTGATCGAGATAATAGGCAAGCTGTTCGAGGTTTAGTGAATGCTGTTTTAAATCCAAGCTGAATTCGCCGGATTCATTCATTTTGCGGTAGGGTGGGAAAAGCCTGATGGTGAGCTGCATAATTTTATGTTCGCGATAAAATTCATAAATTCCTTCCAGCCTGTGCAAACTTGCATTATAAGTTTATTGGTGTAGACTGAGTAAGGAAAACCTCTAATTTAAACAGTGAATGGAGCAGATAGTGCAGATGGTTTATATTTACCTGGCTTACCTGATCTCGATCATGAATATTAACTCGATAAAAATACTTTTACCCGAAATAATGGTTGACCTTTCGGTGAGCATTAACTGGCTGACCTGGGTCGTTAACTCCTATACCCTGCCCCTGGCCGCCTTGATACCGGTAGCCGGGAAGATTGGCGACCTTTACGGGCCGCGTAAGTTCTTCCTGGCCGGAATATTTATCCTGGGGGCCGGCTCCTTGATCTGCGGAACCGCTTTTTCGCTCGGCTGGCTGATTTCTGGCCGGGTGATTCAGGCAGTGGGGGCAGCACTGCTGGTTCCCAATTCGCTGGCAATTTTGATGGCCAAAACGGAAGAGTCCGAACGGGGCAAGGTGCTGGGGCTGTGGAGCGGGATCGGCGCATCGGGTGCCGTTATCGGCCCGGTACTCTCAGGCCTGCTGGCCGACTTTGTCTCCTGGAGGGGAGCTTTTATTTTCCTTTCCCTGCTGGCCATGCTGATCACCGCCTTGGCAGTAAAAAAGATGAATGTCGGCATGGAACAGGGCAAGCGGCTGAAAAAAAGAAAGGTGAATTTCGACGGGCCGGGCGCAGTCACCCTGATGAGTTCTACCGCTATTTTGCTGCTGGCCATTACTGTATTGCCAGACTGGGGTTGGGACGACACCCGGGTTAAGGCAGCGGCGGCTGCAGTTATAGTTCTTTTTTACCTCTTTTACCGCTTTGAAAAGAAAGCTGCAGACCCGTTGATCAACCCTCTTTTGCTGAAAAACCCCCGCTTCAGCCTGGGGCTGCTGGCAGGTTTTATTGAACAGGTGGGCATATCGGGAACGCTATTTGTTCTGCCGATCTATTTCGGCACAGCACTCGGTTACGGGCCGGCCAGGACCGCCCTTTTGCTTTTACCCGCCGCTACCGTTGTATCCCTGCTCTCGCCTCTCGGCGGAAAGCTGTCAGACCGTTTTGGGCAGGGTAAACCGATTATTGTCGGGATGGCCCTGCGCGCTTTTTCATTCTACATGTTCTCGCGTATTGCCATGGATACCAGTTACCTTTACATAGCTCTGGGGCTGGCTTTAAACGGGCTTGGTTTCGCCATGACGGCTACACCCGCCCTGCACTCGGTACTTTCCACGGTTGACAGCACCCGCAACGGTGTTGCCTCGGGGGTACACAACATGGTGCGTTTTACCGGTTCGGCAGCGGGCACAACTATTGCCGGAATCATTTTGTATGCCCTGATTCCTTCTGTTTTCGAGGGAGTTACCGGGCCATTACCCGGTTTTCGGGAAGCCTTTTTATTCGGGGCGGCAGCCTGCCTGCCCGGAATTGGAGCAGGTGTTTATCTGGCCCTGCTCAATAACAGGCATAAAGTAATGGAAGAAGAAATAACGGGTTAAGAAAAAACAGCAGAGATTTATGAGGCCGGTTCTTTGCTGCCCCTGACCGCCCGGAAACCGGAAATAATATCAAGCAGCTCTTCGGTTATCGCCGCCTGGCGCTCGTGCTGGTAAGCGGTTTTCAGCTCGGTCAGCCTTTCACCGATATTTTTCTCGGCTGCCTGCATGGCTGCAAGGCGGCTGGTGTTTTCGGCAGCCAGGGAGAGCGCGCAGGCACGATAAAGAGAAACAAAGAAATATTGGCGCAGCAGGGAAGAAAGCAGCTTTCCGGTAGGCATGGTGTATGTGGGCAGTGAACGCGACTGCCACTGGAGCCTGGCCCGACGCAGCTGCTGCAGGTCAACTGGCAGCAGGGTTTCCACATTGGCCTTAAAGCCACCGGCTTCGGGGCGGTTATAATAGAGCAGCACCTTTTCAATACCTTCTTCAAAACGCCACTCTTCAATTTTTAAAAGCAGTTGTTGAATAAAAGGAGTTATAGCGCTGATCGAAGACGGCATGTTGAAAACTCCTTTTGGGGTAATTCCTTCGGCAGCAACCCTGCTGATTACCTGTTCGCCGATAGCAGCAACAGCCTGATCAGGCCGGGAAGCGGCTTCATCCTTTTCGGCGTTGGGGGAGTATTTTTCCAGGGCATAGCTGACAATCTGTTCGTTAAAGCGGCCGGCCAGGCCGTGATCGGAACCGAAAATGAGCAGCAGTTCGCCCTGGTGGTGACGTGAAGAGGCAGCGGGAGCGTTTTCTTCATAACCGGTCAGAACAACGGAAAGGCCCAGTTCTACCGTATGGTAATAATCGTCGAGCGATTCAGCAGCCTTTTCGTACTGGCGTACGCTGGTCGCGGCCAGGGCCTTCATGGTTCTGACAATAGAAGAGAGGTCTTCCCCGCTGGATATTTGTTTCTGCAGTTGTTCAAGGTTCCCGCTCAAAATATTCCTCCCTTTTATGCGGGTTCAGCACGCTGAACCCCTACAACAAACAATGATAAACCCTTACATTAAATAATAGACCCTACCCCTACATATGAAGATGATAAACCTTACCCCTACTGTTCTTTTTGCCCGTTGCCGACAGGTTTGTAATCTTCCAGCGCTTTTTTGGCTGTTTCAACAATAGCGGCCTGGTCTTCTTCTGTCAGTAGTTCGCCGTCTTCAATTTTCCTGCTGATAGCGTTCAGTTCACCGGTTACTGCCTGGCGCACCGCCTCTTCTGCGCCGGGGATCTGTTCCACTTCAATCTGATCAAATAAACCTTCGGTTACTGCAATTAGAACGGCAATTTGCTCCGGTATGGTCAGGGGCAGCAGCTCGGGCTGGGTCAAAACCTTACGCACCCGGCGGCCCCTTTCAATAGTCTCACGGGTTTTTTCATCAAGTCTGGTTCCAAAACGGGCAAACATCTCCAGTTCTTCAAACTGGGCATAGGACAGGCGCAGATCACCGGTAACACTGCGATAGACAGGTAACTGTGTTTTACCGCCGACACGGGAAACTGACTTACCTACATCAACGGCAGGCAGGTGATTAAGCTGAAACAGTTCCGGAGACAGATAGATCTGACCGTCTGTGATCGAGATCAGGTTAGTCGGTATGTAGGCCGACAGGTTCTGGGCCTGGGTTTCGATAATCGGCAGGGCAGTAAGCGAGCCTCCCCCGTATTCGTCACGCAGGCGGGTTGACCTCTCAAGAAGCCGCGAATGAAGGTAGAATATATCTCCCGGGTATGCCTCGCGCCCGGGCGGCCGCTCCAGGAGCAGCGAAAGTTCACGGTAGGAACGGGCGTGCAGGGTAAGGTCATCGTAAACGATGAGCACATCGCGGCCCTGCTCCATAAAATATTCGGCTATGGTGGTGGCAGCAAAAGGCGCTATAAAGCGCAGGCCGGGAGGCCCGTCGCCTGAAGCAACAACCACGGTTGTGTATGTCATGGCATCATATTTGCGCAGGCGGGCAATAAACTTGGCCACATCGGCACCTTGCTGGCCGATAGAGCAGTAAATGCAGATTACATCCTTATCGGCCTGGTTAATAATTGTATCAAGAGCAATGGCTGTTTTACCGATCTGACGGTCGCCCAGGATCAGTTCACGCTGGCCGCGCCCGACGGGAATAAGGGCATCGACCACTTTTAAGCCGGTTTGCAGCGGTTCGGTAACCGGGGCACGGGCCATTATTGGCGGAGCTTCCCGTTCAACCGGGCGGCGCTCGGTATAGTTGACCGGGCCGCGGTTATCAAGCGGGTTGGCAGCAGCATCGATAACCCGGCCGAGCAGCGCTTCCCCTACGGGAACATCAACCACCCGCCCGGTGCGTTTAACCCGTGTGCCCGAAGATACTTTTTCATCGCTGCCTAGCATAATTACCCCGACTTCGTTTTGGTCCAGGTTATAAGCTATGCCGGTAACCCCTCCGGGAAACTGAACCAGCTCTTCTGAACGCACACCGGTTAAGCCGGAAACCCGGGCAATACCGTTACCGATTGAAACCACTGTGCCACTTTCTTCAACCTTCGGCACAGCGGGGCTCTCCCCGAGAACTTTACTTACAGCCCGGTCGGCCTGGTCGATAGTATCCTGCAGGTAAGAATGAATAGAGTGATCAGTTGTCTTCTTTATGTTCAACCCCGGGCACCTCCTCAACCCCTTCCCCGGCAGGCCGGTTCTGGTCCAGTTCCCTGAGGATATCAGCCTCAATCGCCTCAAGGTAGCTGTCGATATTCCAGGCTACCCTAAAACCGCCGGCTTCAAGTTCCAGACCGCAGATCAGGTCATCCTGTTTCTTCCAGGATAACTGCGGCTCGCTTTCAGCAGGAGGCAAAATATTCTTTAATGCCTGCAGCACCTGATTCTGCTGCTTATCGTCCAGATCAAATGCGCTGCGCAGGTTTATGCTGCCCTGATCTTTTTTGATACCACCGTTCAATTCAACGCGGTCTTCCTCGGAAAGTTGATCAACTTTAGCAGTGAAGTGCTTTAATACAAGCTCTTCCAGGTGGGCATCGGCCAGGTCTTGCAGGCAGCGGCGAGCCAGTGATGAAGCCTGCAGACCGATCCGGCGGCGCAGTTCTGCCGCAAATGCTTCCTGCTCCCTTTCCAGAGCTTCTTCCCAGCGGCGCCTGGTTTGATCGACATCCTGGCGGGCTTCGCTGAGCAGCCTGTTTTTTTCTTCCTCAGCAGCTGACCTGGCTTCATCCAGCATCTCTTCCCGCTTATTCTCCAGCTCCTCGCTCTTTTCACGCAGGGCTTCACCCTGCATTTCGGCTTCCCTGCACTTAACTTCAGCTTCTTCTTCACGTTCCACTATTTTTCTTTCCCGCTCTTCCATTGTTCTGGTTATCGGGCCGTAAAGAAAACGCCACAGCAGGAAGACGAGGATCAAAAAGTTTATGATTTGAAATATAATTGTATACCAGTCTATTATCATCTCGACTCTCCCGTTTTTAAGGCTTCTACTGCCGCTCTTCCGTTACTGGACAAAGTGGTTCCAAAATGGGTTGGCAAAGATTAAAATCATTGTGACAACAAAGCAGTAGATAGCCGTTGATTCGATCATGGCCAAACCGACGAAGAGGGTGCGGGTGATCGTATTGGCTTCGTCGGGCTGCTGGGCTATAGAAGATAGAGCCTGCGACACGGCACGGCCCTGCCCCAGCGCCGGCCCTACAGAACCAATGGCGATGGTTAATCCGGCGGTAATAATTGATATTGCACCGATTGTACTTAAACCTTCCATAATAATCTTCTCTCCTTCTCTTTTTTATGCCGTCAGGAATCAAGCAGCCCGTGATAGAAGGCCGTTTCCAATCAGGCTTGTCTGGATTAATTGTTTTTCTTCTCCTGCATTTCCCGGTGGGCCTGGCTGGCCGAAGCTATATAGACCATGGCCAAAATGGCAAAAATATAGGCCTGGATCAACCCGGTGAGCAGACCGAGAACCTGCATTACAATAGGAAAGACCAGGGGCACTATAGTGAGCAGGATGGCCACGATCACCGTTCCGCTCATCATGTTACCGTATAGACGGACGGCCAGGGCCAGGGTGCGGCTCAGCTCGCCGATTATATTAAAGGGCAGCATAAAAAAGGTTGGCTGCAGGTACTGTTTCAGGTAGTTTCCGATGCCGATGCCGGCGATGCCAAAGACTGGCACGGCAACAAAAACGCTGATGGCCAGGGCTGCCGTTGTTGAAAGCGAACTGGTTGGCGGCATGTAACCGGGTATGATAGTCAGGATGTTCGAAACGGCTATAAAAAGAAACAGGGTTCCGACAAAGGGCAGGTAAGGCCCAGGTTCCTGGCGGCTCACTTCGTAAATTTGGTTTTTGATCATGTTGACAACAACTTCAAGCAAATTCTGCCAGCGGCTGATCGGCCCTTCGCTGGAAAGCCTGCGGGTTACCAGCCACGAACCGAGGGTCATCAGGATGATAATAATCCAGGTAAATAAGATTGTGGCATTAATTTTAAACCAGCCGTATTGAAAAATAATAATTTCATCGGGGGTGATTGTCATCTGTTTGAGCGGGCCTCCTTTCGGGTTTAAGCTTGAAGGTTAATACCGTCCGGCTTATGATAAACGCAGCCAGGGCAGCCAGCAGGTAAGGCCAGCCAACCCGGAGCAACAGGTAAAACCCAAGTAATATCACAGCCGTGCGAACGATAAAACTGATAATCGCGATCAGGTAAGGCCGTTCACTGCCGGCAATTCGCTGCACCGTCCACCACAGGCCGCCGAAAAAGAACAGCGCGAGCAGGCCGCCGATCAAAATAGATAATATTAGATAAAACCAGTTCAATTGAAAGGCCTCCACTTTTTATAACATAAACTGTTTGTGTTGCGGGTTCAGCACGCTGAACCCCTACAATAAATAATAGACCCTACTCCTACATTAATAACAGGGATCAGGCAAACAAAAATATTTATTTTCCCTTTTCGTCATAATCATCATCGTCATCCAGGCGGCTTTCCCTGTTCACCCAGTACCAGGCATTCATGCAACCGATAACCAGGCCTATAATCAGCAGCATCAGGGTCCAGGAATAACGGCTGGGCCAGGTGCGGTCAATCCATATTCCGATAATAACACCGAGCAGGGTGGTGATAGCCACAGTCCAACCAACCATGCCAAAGAGGCCGAGCCCGAACCAGACCCCCTGATCGCGGGTGCGACGGGCTTTAATGCGCCGGGCAGCTTTTCTGCCAACTTGATCGGGCAAGCTTTTCCCCTTTTGCTCCTTGTCTTTGCTGCTCATTAACGTTCTCCTCCCAGCCTGGTAAAGCGGCGTAAGGTATCAGCCTCAAGGCGGGCCATAACCGTGCGGGCCTTCTTCTCACCCTCATCAAGCGCTTTTAGCTCACTGGCTACCATTTCTTCAAGCTGTTCGAGATCATCGCCCGGTATAGCCCGGGCAGCTGAAATATAAACTTGATCCCCCTGCTTAACAAGAATACCATCGTCAATAGCCAGGTAATGTTCTGAACCGTCTGCCGTCTGGTAGTAACAGATACCGGGAACCAGGGCTGAAACAAAATCAATATGGCGGGGCAGCAGGGTGAAATGGCCGTTTTCGGCTTCCGCCGAAAGCTTATTTATTTCAGTTTCAACTTCCACCCCGGCCGGCAAGAGAATTTTTAAATGCAAACCGAAACCTCCACTTCGCCTTTATCCAGGCTCTTTATTATCATTAATCTGCCCCTTCTTTAACGGCAGCTTCAGTTTCACTCTCCGTATCATCCGGCTCATCGGCGCTCTCACTTTTTTGCCCGCTGCCACCCCCGGCTTTTATTTCGCCGATTTTTCCGAGCATATAAAGGTCAGATTCGGAACGGTCTGCAAACTCATCATTAAGAATTCTCTCACAGCCATCAATGGCGTCTTCAAGGTTAACCACCCGCCCGCTCATACCGGTAAACTGCTCGGTAGTTACAAAAGGCTGGGTAAGAAAACGTTCGAGGCGGCGAGCCCGGTTAACTATCTGGCGGTCATCCTGAGAAAGTTCTTCCAGCCCGAGCATGGCGATAATATCTTTAAGTTCATCGTACTCGGCCAGGGTACGGCGAACCTCCTGGGCAACATGATAATGTCTCTCCCCGACAATGAGAGGAGTTAGCATCTTCGACCATGAACGCAGTGGATCAACAGCCGGGTATAGACCCTCGCTGGCCCTTTTCCGCGACAGGATTATCGAAGCTGAAAGGTGGGCAAAAGTATGTGTAGCCGATGGATCTGTAAAATCATCGGCAGGAACATACACAGCCTGGATAGAAGTAATCGCCCCGGTAGCAGTATTGGAAATACGCTCCTGTAGTTCGGCAATTTCTGTCGAGAGGGTGGGCTGGTAGCCAACCCTTGAAGGCATATTGCCCAGCAGGCCGGACATTTCCGAACCGGCCTGGACAAAGCGGAATATGTTATCAATCAGCAGCAGAACATCCTGCCTCGCTTCATCACGGAAATGCTCAGCCATGGTCAGGGCCGAATGGCCAACCAGGTAGCGTGCCCCGGGCGGTTCGTTCATCTGGCCAAAAATCATTACCGTATTGTCCAGCACCCCGGCCTCCTGGATATCACGATAGAGCTCTTCTGCTTCACGGGAGCGTTCGCCGATACCGCAGAAAATGCTCACTCCTTCATGCTTGCCCACTGTATTGTTGATTAATTCAGTAATTAACACAGTCTTTCCAACCCCGGCCCCACCAAACAGGCCGGCCTTCCCGCCTCTTTCTAGGGGGGTGAGCAGGTCGATAGCTTTTATTCCTGTTTCAAAAATTTCCGAAGCGGTTACCCGGCGGTTAATCGGTGCCGGTTCGCGGTGTATGCCCCATCTGTCGGCAGTAGTAATCGGTTCTTTATCATCAATGGTATCGCCAAAAACATTAAACATTCTGCCCAGGACCTGTTTACCCACAGGCACTCGGATCATATCGCCACTATCTTCAGCAGGATCACCCCGCTTCAAACCCCTGGTCGGGGAAAGGGCTATGCCGCGGGCAATATCATTACCCTGGTGGGAAACCACCTCGACAACTATATCGCTATCCGGGCCGACCCGGAGCATATTGTGCAGCGGCGGCAAATTTCCCGGGAAATAGACATCAACCACACTACCCCTGATTGCCGCAACAGTGCCCATGCTTTTTGCTGTTTCTTTGATTTCTGACATTTTGTAGCTCCCCTTATCTTGTGGAATGCCTTGCCATTAAGTCAACATCCACGTTTACTATAATTGGCCAAAAAGTTCTTTTTCCCTTTTAAAAATAAAAAAAGGGCATAATTACCACCCTGTGAAAGCATTTATTCCGCAAAAAGATCCAATAAATTTTCTTTATAAAATATTGAAAAAACTATTGACAAGTTACAGACACCATGCTAATATAATTTTACCAGGTTCCGAGAGACTGAAAGGTGAACCAGGCTCGGGTCAAAGGGAAAAACCGGAAGATAATAAAGGTGAAAGCCTTGATTGGAAACCGGGACTATCCAAAAGAAACGGGCAGCTGAAAGGAACGGCAGCCGAAAGGAAAAGGGAAGGGTGAAAACCGGAACTGGACCGGGAAGCGTCGGAAAACCACAGCACAGGATCTGAATGAACGGACGGAGGCCGAAGGAGATTGCCTGTAGGGGCAAAGGAAAACGGCTGTAGATACCCGGGAAGGAAGGTTCTGAGGGGAAAACCGCAGGTCTGTTGGGGCCTGGTTTATTTATGTACTTTTTCTTTTAATACTCAACTATTTCGTGACCACCAACCAGAATTAAAAGTATCTGTCCATCGTGCCACTGCCAGATAATACGCAAGGAAACCGAAGCCCTGCTTTCATACATATCATTTAAAGCCTTTATTTTTTTCGTTCTCAAAGCATTATGACGAGGATCATTTTGCATTTTTCCCAGAGCGAGCTTAATTCTTTTTTGATCTTCCCCGGACATCTTAGACAGGGCTTTAATAAATTTTTGGGAAGGAATTAGATCGGGCATTTATTCTTCCTCCACGACCCAATCATTAGTTTTGAAAAGTTCTTCAGCATTTTTATACTGCTTAAGCTTACCCGCTTGATAATCGCTTATAGCTTCAGTTGCTGCCTGTTTAAGATCTTCAGCGGTTATATATTGATCATCAGAACCAACTTCGTAATAAAGTGCATCCCGGGGAACTATCTTCACCGGTTCAATTATAATTTGACCCTTTTCCCTGACCATGCTGACCTGGTCACCTTCTTTAAGCTGCAGATAATCGACAATATCTTTGGGAATAGTCACCTGTGAACGCGCACCTAATTTGCGAATATAGCGCTCATTCGAAGCAGATCCCCTGCCGGAAGAAGGACGAGACATATTAACCACCATCTTTCATATTTTCTTATTTTCATATTAACGGATATTATGGATATGATCAACACAACAGCAGGGTATATTTTATATTTGTCTATCACCCAAATAGGTGAATCTTATTTAAGCTTTAAAAATAAGGGGTTTTGATGTATTAATAAGGGGGTTTATACCAGCATTACCGAAATCTTGAACGCTCAATCAAAGCTTATCTCTATAAAATGGAGGTCCATCCCTACATAAAGGGGTAAGGCCCAGCGGCCATCAGGCCTGATAGCTTTTGTGCTATAAAAAAACTCATCAGGTGGCATAAGGCCTGTTGCTGAAATTCTGTTTGCCTCATTGAGGCTACTGTCAAGCAGAGCAAAGTATCCCCGGTTATCTATGCCCCGGCCTTTAAAGAGCATCAAACCCTGGTCGTCCAGAATATAACCTGCCGGCAGATAATCATTGCTTTCCAAGAGCACGGCGCCGCTTTGCCTCTCTACAAAGGTAAGCGACAGGTTATCCAAACCATACCCTGAGCTGGTAGGGCCATCTTCCAGCACCAGGTAACTGCCGTTAAAAAGATACTCAAGACCGGCAATATAGTCATCACCGGGATCAACGATAATTGTTTCGGGGTTGCCAACCTTGTTGGTCAGGGAAACAATGTATATTACACCATCATTATAGTAGGCCAGCTCTTTATGCTCGCCATCCAGGTAAAAAGCATGGGGGGCCAGCTGACCATCCCGGATCACGCCGGGCAGATCAGCAGACGGGTAGATCAGGGTCTTCTTACGCTCTTCTGTGGAATAGCGATAAACACCGTAAAGGGTGAGAAAGTATATGTTATCTGTACCGGCTTCCCAGACCGGCTTGATACCTGCACCGCCAAAGGAATAAGGCACTTCGTCACCAACCAGTTCAAGCTGGTGATCAACATCCGGGGGGAAATCCGGGCGGCTGAAATAGATTATTGTTTTTTCACCGTATTCAGTTTCATCCCACTGAATTTCACTGGTTGCATAAAGCAGGCTACTGCCATCACCAGCTATCTGGAGATGATAGGTCTCCCCCATGACAGACGTGGTTTGCAGGGGTTCTGCAGCTTCAAATTCTATTTCAGCAGCTGGTTCTGAACCAATTTCAACTGCCGATAAGTCGATTACATGAAAAAGTGTACCCGGGGCTGAAGGCATGGTGAAATATAAAAGCTTACCGTCGGGAGACAGGATAAAATCTCCGGCCGGAAATGAAAAGGTTAGTAAAACCTGCGGGCTGGTTTCCTGATCATCTGTTTGAACCCCATTTTCTGCTTCTTCTGGCACTTCTTCATCTTCCGGATCAACAGCTTCGTTTTCCTGGATAGCATTTTCATAATCAGGAAGGCCGGTATCCGGTGATGTGCCTGAAGACTGACAACCAGATAATGATAATAAAAGCACAAACAGAATTAACATTATATGCAGTTGTGAATATACCTTGGCGTTATACATAGCCTCGCCCCATTTCGAATGGCTTACAGAATGTGAAAGATCCAATCATCGACCACATTTAACTTGTATATAATCATATCTATATTTCCACTGATAGTTGTATTTTCCTTGCCGTCGGGACGGATCTTGCTTTGGACCATCGTATCAGTTGACTGGTAATAAATCCATCAATATCTAAACAACCGGCAACCATAATTGTGTAACCACGAATATTTTTGTTCGGCATAAGCCAAACTCCTCCCGGGTATTGATAAAAATTGTTACAAAAAGGTCAGCTGGAAAGATATTAACAGGAGCATATTAAATAAATATTTGCTTTAAAAAAGGGCGGGGATTCCCCCGCCCTCTGTCTTTCCCGGTAGACTAATTAAATATTATAGAATAGAGCATACCGGCAATTTCTTCATCATCCTCATGATCAGGGCCGGTAAGACCAATTTCAACAATGGCTCCATCCCTGACTGCAAACATCTTACTCTGTTCAGTTCCTGAATACTCAAAATAAGTATGGTAGAAGGTAAGCCCCAATAAATCCAGCTCCATGATCATTGTTCCATCATAGCTGTCTGCCACCTGTTCCGCCCTTGCCTGAGCATCATCATCGCTTTGCCCCGAACCCTGGACTTTGACCTCAATTGCTGCTACATTGCCTTTGTATGCCTGAAGACCGCCGGGGATATCCATGACATCCCAACCGTCTGCAATGATCATCGAAACAGTATCTGTTTCGTGACGCTCCCCATCAACTTCCGGGACATCTGCTGCCGGTGGGGCTTCTGCAGGGTCATCTGCAGCATCTCCTGCTGGTGCAGGCGCTGCAGCATCGTCAGATCCACCACAGCCTGCCATTAACAACATAGCTGCCAGTCCTATAATAACCAGCAAAGTTTTCCAGTTTTCTTTTCTGTTGAACATTTTTCCCTCTCCTTTTTTGTATTTATTGACCACAGTTATACTGGTATTACACAAACTTTTGTAAACTATGCTCGTTATGAAACCATTAGTTTATTTGCTGTGTTAACAAATGTTTCAATATCCTCGGGCTTTTCCAGGGACCATTCAACTCTCATCTTGCAGCCCTGGGAAGTTGCGGCCAGGGCAATACCCTTTTTATCACGGGGGTATTTCTTGCCCCATTCAATCAGGGCGGGGGCTATCGCCTGAACATATTTCATATCGTTCGGGTCATCTGAATATACATCAAAAGATCCGACCAGTTCTTTCGGTAATTCTTCATCTTCAAGGCGGGGAACATTAGAAGGGAAACCAAGTCTGCTGAATATTTCTCCCATGGCAAAACCGGGTATATTAAAACCGGCAGATCGCATGATCAGAAAATTGCCTTTAATTGACTTTTTGAAGACCAGTTCTGTCGATGGCAAAAGTTCGCGTGTAGTTGTAGTATTCCGGGTTTTCGATTTACTGCTGATCTTCTTATGGTAACGAGCAGTAATCTCCCAGGAGGTTCCATCATCTGCCTTACCCTCCATGCGGTAACGGATATTGCGATCATTAAAAGGCACATTCCAAACAAGTTTTGAGGTGACCGGCTTATAAACCCAGCCTTTTTTTTCTGCAAGTTCGGCCCGCTTTTTGTGTGCTTCCTTGGTCGCTTTATTAAGAAAGTAGACCATAGCACCAAGACCGATAACAACCAGGGCAAGTATTATATATTCAAGCATGTTTGCTCTCCTTTACCTGTTTTCGAATTTCCACTCAATATCAAGCAGGTTTTTCAAGGGCTTCAAGAATGGCATTAATGGACAACATGCCATAATCAATGATATATTCTTCATTGTTTTCGGTCTGCAGGGTTACTCTCTTGTTCAACATGCTTTTTTTCGGAATAATTTTGGTTATCTTGTCGCGCGGGATGATCATGAACTGCTCGTCTTCAAAGGTTTCGAAAAAAGCCATGTTGATCACTGAATCAAGAGATGTGTCAAATTTGCTTAGAAAAATAATTCTTTTATTGGTAATGGTCAGGTCGCCAAGATAGCGGCCCATGTTGGGGATTAAAAAATTTGTAGTCCAGGTACCCAGTTCTGTTTCCGAATTATCCAGCGGCAATCTGCATTTTGGCATTATAACAACTCCCTTCCCGAAGCGGTATGATAGTGCACAACATTATGAAGCAATGGTGCGGATAACAAAGGCCATAAAGGGCCTATAAGCCAGCTTGCAGTAAATACTTTTTATTTTTTTAAAGTAAAGGGTTTCTTATAAAGAAAGTTTACGGTGAAATGAATGGTGCTGTCTATCACCCAAAAGGGTGATATTATTAAAAGCCTTGCATACTGCCTGTTTATAGCTGTTTCTCAAACATACTTTTCGAGGGGACTTCAGGGAGTGAACGGTTAGCCAGTTTTGAAATCAATTCGCTTTTTCTGCGCACACCTAGCTTGCTGTAGATTTTTTTCAGGTGAGTCTTGAGAGTATTTTCTGTAATATAGAGGGTTTCTGCAATTTTTCTGTTTGTATGACCCTGGCAAAGCTGATTTGCAATCTCTATTTCTCTTTCTGTCAAACCGGCTTTTTTATAAATAGCATCTAATTCTGCTAGAGGATCCAGTGGTGGAGGAAGACTGTCTTTTTCCATTATTGCCGGCAGCACTTTACCAATGTTATCTAAAAGCCAGGGAAATGCGAGCAGGGCAACAAAAATGATCGCGATTGCGGCGAGGGCAGCAGTAAGTACGGGTATCGCGCCTGTGGCCAGCAGGTAAGAACCTAGAGCCCCACCGGCAAAAACTCCAAGCAGGGTTGTAAACAAACCAAAACCGAAAAAGCGATACGGCACCTTGTGATCAAAGGAAAGATCACCCAAAGCGACCCAGACACAAACACTTAAAATCACCACTGCTGACTCAACCATGGAAGAGGTAAGAAAAAAACCTGCAGGCGCTTGATCGAAGAGAGCGAAAAATGCGTAGGCCAAACCAAATAATGATATGGCTGCGTAGACAAGGTAGCGAAGTTTAACTAACGATGCGCTCAGGCAAATAAGAATACAGGTTAACAAATAGGGGATATACCTGAAATAGGTAGAGGCAAAGGTATTGTATTCCATGAAAGAAAAAGAGCTGTCGACTACTGCAAACATAAAACCAAAAGAGAAATGCAGCAGAAATGTAACGATAAAAAGCAGGCTGACCAGCCTGGTCGGGAAAAACTCTTTAACGCTATCCCAGCCATAGATATCTTTTTTAATAACTGGTTTTTTATACAAAAACAGAATAAACGCAACGGCAAGCGGCAGGTTAATCGTAAGCAACAAAACTTCAGCACTGAAGTGATTGGAAAAGAAAAGCAGGGAAAGGTTGAAAAGATTGGCGCCAAAAAGAGAGGCAGCGTAGAGCTGAATTTTTTCCAGCGTTGAAAAAGTACTGAATAAAACGCTCCAACCTAATATAAACAATGATGATATTAAACCGATTAGGGCCATTAACGGAATCCACAGAATCGAGGGCAATAATAGCAGCATCATATTTAAAGTAATCAGCATCGCAAGGCTAAAGATTATGCAACTTTTCCACAGGGAGTTATTCTTCAGAAACAGGGCGCCGCTCAGGAAACCGAGAGCATGGAAGAGGGTAAAAGTTAAAGTTACCTGGTTACCATCAATAACATAAGAACCTGATACAAAAGTCAGAATAGACCCGAAGTAAGGGAAAGATAGAAACCAACTGAAGTACATGGTCATTAAAGCAGCTGTGAGGAAAAAATATTTCTTCATTATAGTTGCTCCTGGTTGTTATTAACCAATATAGTGGCTGGTTTTTATATATAGATTGTCTTGTTGCCTTTGTTTTTATGGCTTATCAAATTCGGCTATAAACTGCAGGTTGCGGTATTTTTCATTGTAATCTAGGCCGTAACCGACAAAAAAGTAGTTTGGCAGATCAAAACCTTTGTATTCCACCGGCACCTCAACGATGCGCCGCGCTTCAACGTTCAGCAGAGTGCATACTCTGAGATCAGCCGGGTTGCGCGTTTTAAGGTTGCGCAGCAGGTAGCCAAGACTCAGACCGGTATCGACAATATCTTCAACAATCAGCACATGTTTGCCGGAAATACTTAAATCAAGATCCTTCGTAATGCGCACTACCCCGGCTGCGCCGGCCGGGTCGCTGTACTGTGAAATGCTGATAAAATCAGTGGCAAAAGGAATATGCATATTACGGGTTAAGTCTACCAGGAAGTATACACTTCCGCGCAAAACTCCGACCAGCACAAGGTCTTTCCCGGCATAATCTTTTGATATGGCCTTCCCCAACTCGGCTATTTTGGCCTCGATCTCTTCCCGGGTAAGAACAATTTTCAGCTGGTCAGCCGAAACTGGTCTCTCTTCGCTCAATTTGCTTCCCCTTTCTTACTCCTGGTCCTGCTCAATATGGTGTTTTTTAAGCAGGCTCTCAAATCCTCTTTTATCGATCAACCTTACATTAACATCCGGGTAGAGTTCTTTCATTCTCCTGATCTTGCGGTTTTTCTTCCAGGCTTGTTTCGGTTTCTGGGTTGTCAGCTCAATAAACAGGTCCTGGTCGGGCAAATAAAAATCAGGAGAAAAAGCCTCCAGAACATTGCCTTCGCTGTCCCACTCGAGCAGAAAAGTTTTCGGTTCATACTCCCAGCGTATCCGGTAAAAATCAAGCATGTGCGAAAATTCTTCCTCGCTCGGATGCATAAATTTTTCTACATCTTCTTCCCCGGGAGCGCCGATCATCTTTTCCCCGATATCAATACTGAGCGGGGCATCTTTAACCTCACGCGGCCCGGCATGAATGTGATACGCACTGATAATCATGTCTGCTGCATCTTCAAGAACCATATTTTCAGTATTAACTACCACGTTATAAGAGCGCAAATTTGTCCAGTTGACGTTAAAAACCTGCCTGTAGTAAATGCGTTTATCGCTATCCTGTTCCTTAATCAGCTTAACTGCAGTGCGGGCATTGATATCATAGAGTTTCATTACTCTTTTAACCCGGTGAGTAAACTGGGCGATGATTCTGACGTGAAGAGCAGGTGGGTAATCGTGAAAGAGAATGCTACCACCCCTGCCCAGGATGACCAGATTGTTGCGGATAGCCAGGTCGTAAATATAGTCGTGCATGGCTTCAATATAATTTTTTACTGCTTCTTCAGCCTTTTCGTTACCGATTTTTTTCTCAATGCTGGGCAGGGGCTTCTCTATCCCAAACCCGGCCAGGCCGGCAGTAATTGTTTTCTTGTTAACCAGTTTAAAGCCGGTCTTTTCGGCAACAATACGGGCAACTGTCTCGCCTCCGCTGCCAAACTCGCGGGATATCGTAATAATACCCAAGGCGTTCCTCCATTCAGTTATTCCGGATCATTTATTTTAGAAAGCCGCTGATGATTGCTTCTTCTGCTTCTTCCTCGGTCAGGCCGAGAGTCATCAGCTTGATCAGCTGATCGCCGGCTATTCTGCCGATAGCCGCCTCGTGAACCAGCTCGGCATCGGCGTTTTCCGCCCAGATTTCAGGAATGGAACGCACTACTGCATTATCCATGATGATCGAGTCGCATTCAACATGGCCCCTTCCGGGTCCGTAAGCACGCACGCTGGGATTAAAGGTTTGCCTCGAGCGGCCCTGGGCAACTGAACGGGATATTATACGGGTTGTGCTCTCTTCACCCATCAGTTTAACCAGCATATCTGAATTTGCCGTCTGCTCGCCGTCGGTGAGCAGCCTTTCGAACATCACCAGGCGTCCTCCGGCCAAAACTTCTGCTTCGGTAACCCTGTTGGTATCGTCAACACCGCGGATCTGCACCAGTTCCAGTTCCGCATAGGCCCCTTCTTCAACGACAAGCACGGTTTTCGGGTTTAAAACCCTCTTGCCGTTCCCTTCTCCCTGGCCGAAATGCTTTTCCGTGTAATGAAGGCGGGCCCCTTTACGCACATAAATTTTATGGACCCCATCATGCCGGGCCTCCCCCTGGCCGGGGTTATGTATACCACAGCCGGCCACCAGGGTTATATCAGCGCCGGGACCTATATCGATGGTATTGTAAACCAGGTCGGAAAAGTCCGTTTCGGTAAGAATAACAGGGATATGCACAGTTCCTTCCTTACCGGCGGCCACTATTACATCGATACCCGGTTGATCCTGCTTGGGTATAATCTCTATCCCTTCCAGGGAGCGCCGTTCGATCCCCTGGCCATCCTTGCGGATATTAAAAGCACCTGGTGGGTCACCATGCAAATCTGCTATTTCTTCCAGTAGCCTTTTATCGAGGGCAGTCAGCATTGATATTTTCCTCCAATGTGCAGTTTTGACGGCAGGAACAAAGCGCACTCTCTTTAATCTGGGGCCAGATCGTATCGCGGTCGCCTAGCATGCTGACTCTTCCTTCACGGATCAGGGCAATCTGGTCGACCATATTCAATATTTTTTCCTGGTGAGAAATAATCACCGTTATGGTATCTGCATTGTGACTGGAACCGATTACTTCTATTAACTGGTTAAAACTCCAGAGGTCAATTCCCGCCTCGGGCTCGTCAAATATGCGTACCCTGGGATTAAGAGCAAGCATAGTGGCAATTTCTATACGTTTCATCTCACCGCCGGAAAGACTGTTGTTAAGTTCCCGGCTGCGGTATTCATCGGGGCAGAGGCCGATCTGGTGTAGAACAGAGCAGTTTCTTTGTTCTACGCTTTTTTTGGCCAGGTTGAGCAAATCGCTCACCTGCATTCCCTTAAACCGGGGCGGTTGCTGAAAAGCGTAGCCGATACCTTTTTGCGCTCTTTCTGTGATACCGAGCTCAGAAATATCCTCATCATCGTAAATTATCTTTCCCTGCGAGGGCTTATAAATACCCATAATTACCCTGGCCAGCGATGATTTGCCTCCCCCGTTTGGTCCGGTTAAAGCATACATTTTCCCTGTTTCAAAAACCAGGTTAATTTCACTTAAAATTCTCACCGGTTCCGCTTCGCCCGGCAAATCAAGATTGACATTTTCCAGTTTTAACAAGTGGATCATTCCCTTTCTATGTGCTGCTGTCAATTATTAACGGCTGAATTAACCGCGGTTTTCACCAGTTCTCCTGAAGCCATTTAACTGTATTACCCGTATAATTCGCCGACAGCTATTTTGATTCCTGCCGAACCATTCCAGTTAATAATTAAGCGATTATTCTTTCCATAATAATTTGTAGTGCTTGTGTACGCATTTTTCTTGACAGGGATTTAGAAAAGTCCTATAATAGTAAATGTAGTAACAGTGACTACATTGGGGCGTGGTTAGATGAAGAAGAACTACATAGGAATCAGGGAAGCAAGAATAAATCTGAGCAGGTTAATCCGCGATGTGCGCGGCGGGATGGAAATTGTTATTACCGACCGGGGCACCCCGGTGGCCCGGATAGTTCCTGTTGATAAAACAGATTTATCACTGGAAGAAAGATTGAAGAATTTTGAAAGCTGTGGCCTGATAGAAACCTGTTCAGGCCCCGACAAACCGGTTGGCGAACCGGTCGAGCTTCCAAAAGATTTTCTTAAGCGCTGCACCAGGGAGGATAGCAGCAATGAATGAAAAACTGGCGGTAATATACTGGGATTCAACCGCCCTGCTCTCCTACCTTTTCAAGGACCGCTTCAGTGAAAGGGTGAAGGCAAGATCGCGGCAGAGGGGTGTTCACCTGCTGACAACGCTGGCAGTTGCCGAAGTTTACACGGTAATCAGCCGCATTCAAAGGGAGAAACTATTGTCGGAAATTGTGATTGAGTCAATCTATGAAATGCTGGATAGCGGCCCGTGGAGCAGGCTCAATATTGTACCCGACAGCACGGCCATGAGAATGCTGGCCTGTAAGTGGCCCCTGCAGGGAACAGGATTATGGCACCTGGCCACGGCCAAAACTCTGCAGCGTGAGTTTCCCGAATTGATGATTCTCACCTTCGACCGCGAGCTGGCCAGGGCTTCGGAAGGGGAAAACCTTAAGGTTTGCAATTAAAATCACAAGTATTGAAGGGAGAGCTTGACTGATGGGAAAAATGTGGCGTTGTGAAGTGTGCGGATACCTGCATGAAGGTGAAGAACCACCCGATGTTTGTCCCAAGTGCGGTGCGCCGAAGGAAAAGTTTGAGCTTTTGGATGAAGAAGAAGCAGAAATGATGCGTGATGCCCTTAAAACCAGGGAAATATATGCAGCAATTCTTGAGCGCCTGGAAGCAGTAGAAACCCTGGCGAAGGAAGGAATTGAACTCGATCTGGACGAGGGCTGTAATGACATCTTCGGCAAAACCATGAAAGACACTGAAGAGATACGCGCTATGATCAAGGAAGAACTGGCCGGCCATGCCAGTGAATGTGTCTGGGTCAAGGTGGCCAGCGACGGTCTGCTCGACTAGAGCAGATCATAAAGACACCCTGTCTATAAAGGGTAAATTAAAATATACAGAAAGTGAATTGAGGTGACTATGATGGGTAAAGCGGTAGGTATAGACCTCGGCACCACCTTTTCCGCCGTGGCGGTTATCGAAGGCGGCAAGCCCGAGGTAATCACCAATGCAGAGGGTTCGAGAACAACCCCTTCGGTTGTTGCTTTCAAAGACGCCGGAGAACGGTTGGTCGGGCAGGTGGCAAAAAGACAGGCTGCCCTGAACCCGGAGAAAACTCTTTTCTCGGTAAAGCGTTTTATCGGACGCCAGTACAGTGAAGTAGAATCCGAGCGTAAGCTGGTGCCATATAATGTAGAAGCAGGGCCGAATAATGCGGTCCGCTTTGTAGTAGGCGATAAAAAGTATGCACCGGAAGAGATTTCTGCCATGGTTTTAAAGAAACTTGTAGAAGATGCCGGGAAGTACCTCGGCGAAAAAGTAACGGATGCGGTTATTACAGTCCCCGCATATTTTAACGACGCCCAGCGTCAGGCAACAAAAGATGCGGGAAAGATAGCCGGTTTGAATGTGCTGCGGATCATTAACGAACCGACAGCAGCATCGCTCGCTTACGGGCTTGATAAGAAGAGTAATGAAACAATCCTGGTTTTCGACCTGGGAGGCGGCACATTCGATGTCTCCATCCTTGAAGTTGGAGACGGTGTTTTTGAAGTGAAATCAACCAACGGCGATACCCACCTTGGTGGGGATAATTTTGACAAAGCCGTGGTGGATTGGCTGGCCGAAGATTTTAAAAAGGACCAGGGTATTGATCTGCGCCAGGACAAGCAGGCCCTGCAGCGTTTGATTGAAGCAGCGGAAAAGGCTAAAATTGAACTTTCTTCGACCACGGAGACAGCTATCAGTATACCCTTTATCACTGCCGGGGCCGATGGTCCCAAGCACTTGGACACCAAGTTGACCAGGGCCAAGTTTGAAGACCTGACCCACAGCCTGGTTGAGCGAACCAGGCAGCCAGTAAAAGATGCCCTGGCGGATGCCAAGCTTACAGAAAAGGATATTGATGAAATTATTTTGGTTGGCGGTTCGACCCGAATCCCGGCCGTGCAAAAATTGGTCCGTGATATGATCGGCAAAGATCCCAACCAGAGTGTTAACCCCGACGAGGTGGTTGCTCTCGGGGCCGCTATCCAGGCAGGAGTGCTGGCGGGAGAAATGGAGGATGTGGTTCTGCTTGATGTTACCCCTCTCTCTCTCGGGGTGGAAACGCTCGGCGGCGTGATGACAAAAATCATCGAACGCAACAGCACCATTCCGACCCGGCACAGTGAAGTTTTTTCAACAGCCGAGGACAACCAGCCGGCGGTTGATATACATGTGCTGCAGGGAGAGCGCGAACTGGCTAAAGACAACCGTTCACTAGGTCAGTTCAAGCTTGAAGGAATCGCTCCCGGTCCGCGTGGTTTACCACAGATCGAAGTGTCTTTCGATATCGATGCCAACGGCATTCTGAAGGTAAGCGCCAGGGATAAAGGTACCGGCAAGGAGCAGGAAATCACGATTAGCGGCTCGACCAACCTTGATCAAAACGAGATCGAGAGAATGGTCAGCGAAGCACAGCAACACGGGGAAGAAGACAAAAAACGCCGCAGGGAAGTTGAAGAACGGAACGAAGCAGACAGCCTTGTGTACCAGGTTGAACGCCAGATGAAAGAAGTTGGCGATAAACTGCCGGTTCATGAAAAAGGCCGTCTTGAACAAACGCTGAACGAGCTGAAAGAAGCGTTGCAGGCTAATGCGCCGATTGAAAAAATCCGCAGCCTGCACAGCGACCTACAGCAGGCAGCTCATTCTCTTTCGGAAACTGCCTACCAACAGGCAAATGCCGGTTCTGCCGGGGCTGAAGCAGGTGCCGGACAGGCCGGAGGAAGCAGCGGCGACGATGTGGTTGATGCTGAATATGAAGAACAATAAGGGTGCGGGCGCGGCCAGGCCGCGCCCCAACATCCGACCTCCCATGGATGGGGGTTCGGTGTGCCGGACCCTTGAAAACGGGGTGGAAAAGATAATGGAAAACCAGAAAAATAACCATAATCACGTGGAAGGGAACAATACGAAAATAAATGAAGCGATTCCAGCCCTTCGTGATGAAATTGACGGGCTGCGCCGGGAACTGGCTGAAGAAAAAAACCGCCACCTGCGCACCAGGGCAGATTTTGATAATTATCGCAAGCGGGTAGAGCGCGACGCTGAGGCAAACAGGACTGCTATTAAAAAAGATATCCTGCTCGACCTGCTTACTTTTTTAGATTATTTCGAGCAGGCCAGCAAACAAATCCAGGATCCTGCTGCCGCGCGAGGCATGGAGATAATGACACGCCAGTTCAACCAGTTTTTACATAAGCAGGGCGTAAAGCCGGTGGAATGCCTGGGGCTTCCTTTTGACCCTGAAGAACAGGAAGGCATTGGCTATATTGCAACTGACCAGTGCCCGGAGGGTTGTGTTGCCGAAGAAATATGCACCGGCTACAAACTTGGTGATACTCTGCTTAAACCGGCGCAGGTAATGGTGGCTAAAAAGGAAAACCATGATTAAAAAATTACAATTTAAAGCAAGCAGCTTGGGGGAATCATTATGTCGGTAAAATTTCAGGATTATTACGAATTACTCGGGGTCAGCCGTAACGCTTCCGAAAAAGAAATTAAAAGCGCTTATCGCAAGCTGGCCCGCAAATGGCACCCTGATCTTCACCCGGCTGCCGAAAAGAAAGAAGCCGAGGAAAAGTTCAAGAAAATTAACGAAGCCTACGAGGTGCTAAAGGACGCTGATAAAAGAGCCCGCTACGACAGGCTCGGCAGCAGATGGAAAGACGGGCAGGATTTTCAGGCTCCTCCCGATATGGATGGGGCGCACTTTTACACTTCAGGCGATTTTAACTCCGGCGGCTTTGAAGGCGGCGGTTTCAGCGATTTCTTCAACATGTTTTTCGGAGGACAGGGCCCTGCAGCAGGCGGCAGAACAGGCCGTAGTTCAAGACGGGGTCCGGTCCGCGGTGAAGACCTGGAAAGCGGGTTGGATTTGACAATCGAAGAGGCTTACAAAGGTGTTACCAGGTCGCTGCGGGTCAGCGGAGGACAGGTCTGCCCCGACTGCGGGGGCAGCGGAACCAGGGAGCAGAGTTTCTGCGCCCGCTGCGGCGGTACCGGGCAAATACCCGAAGAAAAAACACTTGACGTTAAGGTACCGGCCGGGGTAACCGAGGGAAGCCGCATTCGCCTGAAAGGTCAGGGCGGTAGCGGCCTTGGCGGGGGACCGAAAGGCGACCTCTTCCTTAAAGTGCATTTGAAGCCTCACCCGGTGTTCAGGCTGAAAAACAGCGATATCGAGGTTGATGCAATTATCAGGCCTGACCAGGCCCTGTTTGGCGACAGGATTGCGGTAAGAACTTTGGACGGCAATGTAAATGTAAAAGTGCCGGCCGGCAGCCGCAGCGGCAGCAAGCTGCGTTTGAAAGGCAAGGGTTTCATCCATAAAGATAAAAGCCGCGGGAACCAGTATATAAAGCTGATTATTGACCTTCCTGCCGACCTGACAGATAAAGAGAAAGAACTTTATAAACAACTGCATGAACTGCGGAAAGGTGGGGAATGATAACCATGAAACTGATCCGCATTCACTGCCACACCGAAAACAGGGAACAGCTTGCGGCCTGCAGCCTGGAGATCCACCCGGATTTGCTGGCCGCTTATGAGGAAATGGGTTTAATCGAAATCCGGCAGGAACAGATATACTACGAGGACCTGCGCCGTTTAAAGCGAATTTTACGCCTCAAACAAAATTGCGGGGTAAATACAGTAGGAGCCTCAATAATAGTAGATTTGCTGGATAGAATTGAAGAACTGCAGGATGAAATTGAACTCCTGCGCAGAAAGTAGGTGAATAATATGGATTTAAATAAATTTACGAATAAATCAAAAGAAGCTCTCTCTGCTTCACAGGAACTGGCTGCAAACCGGGGACACCAGGTTGTAGGGCCAAAGCATTTGCTTTCCGCCATGCTCGATCAGGAAGATGGCCTTACCGGCCGTTTTATCGAGCATGCGGGCGTAGATCTTCCTGCCTTGAAACAGGCCCTCGACAAGCTTCTTTTAACTATACCCAGGGTATCAGGTTACGAGGGAACCTTGCAGATGAGCACTTCCCTGGCCAGGGTACTTTCCGGGGCCGAGCAGGAAGCAAAACAGTTGAAAGACGACTATGTCAGTGTGGAACATATTTTACTGGCCCTGACCGAAGAGAGCGAAGACGACCTTAAAAAAATGCTGGCCCAGTTCGGACTTGACCGAAACAGGCTGCTCAGCTCTTTAAAAACAGTCCGCGGATCACAAAGGGTTACCAGCGACAACCCTGAGGATACTTACGAAGCCCTTTTACGTTACGGGCGCGACCTGACCGAAGAAGCCGAAAAAGGCAAGCTTGACCCGGTAATCGGGCGGGATGAGGAAATTCGCAGGGTGATGGAGATCCTGTCCAGGCGTACAAAAAACAACCCGGTTCTGATTGGCGACCCGGGGGTAGGTAAAACTGCAGTGGTCGAAGGCCTGGCCAGACGCATAGTAGCCCGAGACGTACCGGAAGGCTTGAAAGAGAAAAAAGTAGTATCGCTTGACATGGGCGCTCTCGTTGCCGGAGCCAAGTACCGCGGCGAATTTGAAGAGCGATTAAAAGCTGTTCTGAAAGAAGTCCAGGAAGCGCAGGGTAAAATTATACTTTTTATCGACGAACTGCACACTGTAGTCGGGGCCGGAGCCGCCGAAGGGGCTATGGATGCAGGAAACCTGCTTAAACCGATGCTGGCCCGCGGTGAACTGCAGTGCATTGGAGCAACAACCATCGATGAATACCGTAAGCATATAGAGAAAGATGCCGCGCTGGAGCGCCGGTTCCAGCCGGTTAGGATCAACCAGCCTACGCTGGAAGATACTATTTCTATTTTGCGCGGCCTGAAAGAACGTTACGAAGTTCACCACGGAGTGCGCATCCAGGACAGCGCCCTGATATCAGCAGCGGTTCTTTCTGACCGCTACATCAGCGACCGCTTCCTGCCGGATAAAGCTATTGACCTGGTGGACGAGGCCGCAGCACACCTGCGCACCCAGATTGACAGCATGCCGGCGGAACTTGATGAAATAACCCGCCGGGTGATGCAGTTGGAAATTGAGGAGGCTGCCTTGAAAAAAGAAACAGACCAGGCCTCCATAGAACGATTGGAAAAACTGCAGAAGGAACTGGCCGAGCTGCGCTCGGAAAGCGATGCCATGAAAGCGCAGTGGCAGACCGAAAAACAATCGATATCGCGGGTGCGCAACATCAAGCGCGAACTTGACGAAGTGCGCACTGAAATTGAAAAGGCCGAGCGTGAATACGACCTTAACCGGGCTGCCGAGCTTAAATACGGCCGCCTGAATGACCTGGAGCGCAAACTGAAGGCTGAAGAAGAACATCTTGCAGGCAAACAGAAACAGAATATGCTGCTAAATGAAGAGGTCAGCGAAAGTGAAATTGCCCGGGTCGTAAGCCGCTGGACCGGGGTACCGGTCAGCCGCCTGCTTGAGGGCGAGCGTGAAAAATTAATTCGCCTCGAAGAGATTCTTCACGAAAGAGTTATCGGGCAGGATGAAGCAGTTAACGCAGTTTCCGATGCCGTATTGCGGGCAAGAAGCGGGATCAAGGATCCAAACCGCCCGGTGGGCAGCTTTATCTTTCTCGGACCAACGGGAGTGGGTAAAACTGAACTGGCCCGCACCCTGGCCGCGGCGCTCTTTGACGACGAACGCAACATGATCCGCCTTGATATGTCAGAATACATGGAGAAGCACACGGTAGCCCGCCTGGTTGGAGCTCCACCGGGATATGTCGGTTACGAGGAAGGCGGTCAGCTGACTGAAGCCGTTAGACGTAAACCATACAGTGTGGTGCTCTTTGATGAAATAGAAAAAGCTCACCAGGATGTTTTTAATGCCATGCTGCAAATCCTTGAAGACGGCCGATTAACTGACGGCAAAGGCAGAACCGTAGATTTTCGCAACACCATCGTAATCATGACCTCGAACATCGGCAGCCAGGAGATCCTGGCCTTCCATGAACAGGGTGGCGATTACGACAAGATGAAAGAAACGGTGCTTGGCTTGCTGAATCGTCATTTCCGACCCGAATTTTTAAACCGGGTTGACGAAATAATTGTATTCAGGGCGCTGGAAAAATCCCAGGTCCACCAGATAGCCGAGCTGCTGCTTAAGAAGCTGGCTTCAAGGTTGGCCCAAACTGCAGACCTGACCCTGCAGTGGGACGATGGAGTACTGACTTACCTCTCTGAACGCGGTTATGATCCGGCTTTCGGAGCACGTCCGCTGAAGAGAGTTATTCAGCAGGAAGTAGAAACACCACTTTCACGGCAGATTATCGCCGGTAAAGTTTCGCCCAAAGACCTGGTGACCATAACCAGGGGTAGCGAAGGCCTGGTGTTTCAATAAAATTTCAGGGGCGGGTGATAAATTTTCCTGCCCCTTTTATCTGTGGGGGAGTAACATGGAAAAAGTTAATGTTAAGGAAAAGCTAAACCAGTTCAGTGAGCATTGGCAACCGAAAATCATCGGTGAATTAAACGAATCCCACGTTAAGGTGGCCCGCCTGAAGGGAGAATTTGTCTGGCACAGTCATGATAGTGAAGATGAAATGTTCTATGTTATAGAAGGGGAACTAAAGATTTGTTTTCGCGAACGGGAAGTTACCCTGAAAAAAGATGAATTTATTATTGTTCCCCGCGGTGTTGATCATAAACCCGTGGCCGAACAGGAAGTACAGGTAATGTTGATCGAAGCAAAAACAACCGTGAACACAGGCAATATTCGTAATGAGAGAACGGTAGAAAACCCTGAAATAATATAGGGGTGCAGCGGGCTGCACCCGGGTTCAATCACCATACATTTGCCTTTTGCGGGCGCAGCACGCTGCGCCCCTACATGTAATGAACCTAATGTCAATACCATTATTATTTTGTGGTTTCCCATTTACGGGAACCTGGCATGAATGCGGCAGGTGCAACTTGCAAATCTAGTTAATTTTTGCAATAAATTCTTTCCCGGCATTATAGGCTTTAGCCAGCGCCTCGGGGTCACCCGCTACCTCACCCTTCGCATCATAACCGCGCAGGGAAAGCTCACCAGTTAAAACATGGTTTATATTGTGGAAGAAAACTTTGACAATCTGGAGGGCATTTTCACAATAACTCTTGTTCTTTAAAGCGCCCACACAGATAAAAAAGCCAGGATGCTTGGCATTTTCGGGAATAAAGGGTTTTTCCAGGGTATACTTGGCATTCCACCAGCACTGAAAACGATCGATAAACATCTTCATCTGGGCATTCAATGAAGCAAAGGTAACCGGACTGGCCATAACCAGCGCATCCGATTCAATTAATTTAGGATATATATCACGCATATCGTCCTTCAAAATACAAACGCCATCTTTTGCACAGGCATCACAGGCCTGGCAAGGCCGGAAATTCAGGTCGTTAACCCGAACCAGTTCTACCTTCCAGCCAGCTTCTTCTGCGGCTCGGCAAAACTCCTGCAGTAACCGATCGCTATTACCACCCTTCCGGGGGCTTGAAGCTACTGCCAGCAGGGTTTTCACTATAGATCACTTCCTTTTTCCAATTTTGTAAGATTGCTATTGTTTAATCTTTTTTTGTAGGTTACCATATAAGCAATTAAAAGTGAACGCAATCTTAAATATAAAAAGGGTGATATGCAAGTGGCCGCTTATGCTAACCGGACTGAAAGACAACCAAAAAGCAAAAAAGGACTGCGGGTTTTTCTCTTTATCATTCTACTGCTAATTGTTACCGCCCTGGGTATTTTTAGCCTGATCCAGTATTTATCAATCAACAGCCTGCAAAAGGAAATGGATACAATCAGGGAAAACCTGGATCAGGTTACAGAAGAAAACAGGATCCTGCAGCAGCGCTACGATGAAATATATGAAGAGAACGTAAAATTACGCGAAGATAACCACATGCTGCGTTCTTCTAACATAATCAGTTACGGCAATCGTGAAGTTAACAAGGTTGCCATTACTATTGACGACGGAGCCAGGCCAGAGCTGATTGAAAAAACCCTTCAATACCTGCGGGAAAACGATGTGAAAGCAACCTTCTTTCCCATGGGATCATGGGTTGAGCTACATCCCGAAGTGTGGCAGCAGGCTGTTAGTGAAGGGCATGAACTGGGAAACCACACTTACAGCCACGCCTTTTTAACCACAATTTCCGAAGAGAGGGTTAAGGAAGAGCTGGATCTTTGGCAGGACACTATCAACGAGGCACTGGGCTACAGTTACGATACTTTTTTCTTCCGGCCGCCCGGGATGGATGGTTTCACCTCCACAGGCAGTAATAAAACAAAACAGCTGCAGGAGATTATTGCAGACCGGGGAATGGTCCCCATCCTCTGGGATATTGAGCTGGTTTATGCCCTGCGCAATGAAATAGCAACAACTTCACGCATTACACAGCATGTGCTGGACAATGCCCGGCCAGGAAGCATTGTTCTTTTGCATTTTACACCTAATGACATCGAGGCTCTTCCCGGAATTATCTCCGGGCTGAGAAATCGCGGACTGGAGCCCTGTTCCCTGCGCGAACTTCTGCTGGCCGACTTCCAGGGTTAAAAACTTCAATCAGTGAAGCAACGAAGGTAAAAAAGTTACCAACCCGGGAAAGGCAATCAGGATGACCAGGCAAATAATGATGGCAAACAGGAAAGGCCAGATACCACTGAAAATAACTTCAAGCGGAATGTCACGAGCCACCCCCTTAATAATATAAACATTCATGCCTACAGGCGGAGTTATTACTCCCATGGCGACAACCATTACTGTGATTACCCCAAACCAGATCGGATCATAACCTAGCACAGTTACAGCAACCGGCAAAAAGATGGGTATGGTCAGCAAAATCAGGGCCAGGGCATCAATAAAACAGCCCAGGACCAGGTAAATTAACAGGATTAAGGCCATTACCAAAAATGAAGGAATGGCCAGGTCAGCAACCAGTCCGGCCATATCAAAAGGAATTCTGCTCACAGCAATAAAACGACCAAATATTATTGCAGCAGCGACCAGCAACATAATCATAGCAGTGGTTCTAGTGGTGTCTCTCAAAGACCTGGCAATTATCTTTAAGCTTAACTTACCCTGCAACAGGGTTACCAGCACAACCCCGGCTACACCCACTGCCCCGGCTTCTGTAGGCGAAAACCAACCGGCAAAAAGACCACCCAGCGATATGGCAAATATAACCAGAACCTCAAACAGGCCGCCGCCGAGAGCGGTAAATCGCTCGCGCCAGCTGAACTTTTCACCTGCCGGGCCAATAGATGGATTACGCCTGGCCAGGATATAAACAACAACCATATACAGAAACATCAGGAGCAAACCGGGCACTATACCAGCCAGGAAGAGTTTGCCGACTGACTGCTCGGCAGAAATACCGTAGACTATAAATATTACACTGGGCGGAATCAAAACGCCGAGGGCGCCCCCGGCCGCCACACTTGCTGTTGACAGGGCCGGGCTGTAATCGTACTTACGCATCTCCGGCAGGGCAATAGCGCCGATAGTTGCCGCAGTTGCTGTATTTGAACCGCATACCGCCCCGAAGAGCGCACAGGTTGCCTGGGTGGCTATAGCCAGCCCTCCCGGCAGGTGACCGACCATCTTGTAAGCCAGATTGTACAGGCGTGAACCTATTCCGGCATGAAATGCAAGGAAACCCATCCAGATAAACATGGGAATGACACTTAGCGAATAACTGGAAAAAGTCGAAAAGAGGTCTTTTGAAACCAGGGCAAAAGCGGCCTGCAGATTGGTCAGGTAGGCAAACCCGGCAAACCCGACCAGGGCCATCACATAGGCGATAGGCATTCTGAATATAATCAGAATGAAAAAAAGGATTATACCTGTAAGGCCTGCAGCTGTAGGGCTCATTCCTGCTCACCCCCACAGACCTTTTTCAGAAACTGCATGAAAACCACCAATGTTAAAAGTAAAAACCCAAGCGCCACCAGGTATATATAAGGGTAAAAGATCATCTGCGTTGTTGGCGACACTTCTCCCGTATGGGCAATGCGAAGCCCGTAAGCAAAAAGATTGTAAGCAGCAAAACCAAGGAATACTATTGAGGGAACAGCCAGGACAATCTCGATCAAACGCTGAATACGCGGCGTAAACTTTTCCAAAATAAACTCAATGGCTATATGTCCGTTTTCTACGGCACAGCGAGCTAGGGAAAGACCAACTGCAGAAGCGGTTAAAAAGCCAACCATCTCGTAAGTGCCAAGTATGGAATAATCAAGAAGGGTTCTGCCGATAACATTTGCCACAACCAGCAGGGCCGTGCCGGCCAGGATTAACCCGGCCAGCAGATCAAAAGCCCTGCTTGATTTAATTACTATAGTTTCGAGTATATTCATTTGTTCATCATCCTATCTGCCTGAGTTTGCCTTAATACTGTGCGGCGAGGCGCTTAACCGTGGCAAGAATTTCTTCGCCGGGAAAGCCCTGCTGGTTCATTCTCTCTATGAAATCTTCCTGGATTGGCTCAACCTTTTCAATCCATAGAGCGGTCTCTTCATCAGACAGGGTAATTACCTCCTGGCCTGTTTCTTCAACCGCCCACTCCAGGGCACTGCTGTTCTGCACATCCCACAAGCCGGCAGCCACCTCTTCGAAAAATTGCTCATTGACAGAAAGGAATATTTCCTGCAGATCGGCAGGAAGCTGATCCCATTTTTCCTGGTTCATGGTAATAAAAAAGATACAGTTATATAAAAAGGGTGTGCGGGTCACATAATCTGTAACCTCAGCATGACGCCAGCCCTGTAAAACCTCGATCGGGGCCAGGTTGCCCTCGACAATACCGCGTGAGAGGGCTTCATAGGCATCAGGCTGGGGCATCGCTTCGGGGGATGCCCCCAGGAGAGCCAGGGTATCGGCGCTCAGACCGGCCGCCCTTATTTTCATTCCCTGCAGGTCACTCAGGTTATTAACCGGCCTGGTGGTAAATAGATCGCCCGGGCCGGTAGTCAGCACAAACATTAACTGCGTATCCTGGATCTCCTGTGGGTTAAGCTCTTTTATTCCTTCCCAGGCTACTTTACTGGCAGCATAAGAACTCTTATAAATAATACCGGGCAGTTCAAAAGCTTCCAGTACGGGAAAGCGTCCACGGGTATAGAAAAATGCCGAGAGGCCAATATCGGCTATTCCCGATACTACCCCTTCGTATATTTCAGCCGACTTTAACAAGGTTTCCCCGGGATAGCTATCAATAGCAATTCTACCCCCGCTGGCTTCGTCCAACGCCTCGGCCCAACCCTGGACCAAAACAGTTTCCCCGGGGTGAACTGCCGGGAAAAAATGAGCAAGCGAAAAAGTATATACCTGGCTATCATCAACAATTGCTTCTTCTTGATCCAGGTTATCAGGGATACCGTTTGACGCTTCACCTTCAGGCTGATCACCCCCACAACCGGCCATCACTATAAGCAGTATTCCTAAAAGCATTACTAAGATTTTTTTCTTCAATTCTAATTCCTCCTCTTGCAGAAAGTTGTTGTAAGAGGTCAGGGCAAAAAAATAAACTCCGCAAGGAGTTTGGCAAACAAAAAATATACCGGCTTTCTGACCGGCATAAGTCATTTGAATCCCTGCCGTCCTACCATGCTACGCCAGATACTTTTCGACATTATCTCTGAAAATCCTGCCCGGCACACTAATTTCTTTATTATTTTTTCTACGCACATTAAAAAAGGGTATCCTGTAAACAGGATACCCTTTCCATTATCCATTAAAAATCAGCTTTAAAATACAACCCGCCTATGTTAAAAACTAAGCACTGCTCCGGCATCAAGAGCAAGATCATTTAAGGTGGCAGCACCGGCGATCACTGCTTCTTCAACCAGGTCTTCCTCTTTGATCGCTCCTCCGAAGAGCTGCATGCTCTGCTGGCAGGCCATTATTTTAACACCCTGGGCCGCAGTTTCTTTCAAAACTTCATAGAGTGATGGAAACTGACCGATTTTTACTTTTTCCGCTTCACTTTTTACCAGGTTTTTTAAACCCAACCCCAGGAAGTAAACTGTCGCTTCCTGCCCCATTGCCCTGGCTGTCTGGGCCAGGATCAGGGGGGCGTAAAGTCTTTCGGGTGTTTCGGTACCGCTGGTCTGCACGTATAAAATACTATCATTGTTTTTCATTTAAGGAATCCTCCCCGTTTGTTTTCTGAATCAGAAAGTGGAACTCACCATTTACCTGTCGTTTGGCCAGCAGCTTGTGCCCGGCCCGTTTTACCCAGCGGGGAATATCTTCCCCAGAGGCAGGGTCATCTGCAACCAGCTCCATCATAGCCATATCGTCCAACCGATCAATTTCCTCTTTGGCCCTCATTACCGGAACGGGGCAGTAAAGCCCCACGCAATCGACCAGGTGTATTTTTAAGTCGTTACTGCCGCTGCACCTGTAGCGTTCGTCTGTATTGTCGGGGCAGATCGGTTCATCGCAAAAAGGACAGCTGCAGCTATTTTTATTCTCATGCGAAATATCCTTGTTATTATTAACCATTTCAGAACCTCCCCGGCAGTTTATTACCGCTCATGGCTCAAGCCAGCTCAGCAGTAACCCTGCCTTCTTTTTTCAAATAATCTTCAATTGCCTGGTGAAGAGCATCGGCACCCAGGTTAGAACAGTGCAGTTTATTACCGGGCAAGCCGCCCAATTCTTCAGCCACCTGTTTATTTGTAATTTTCATGGCTTCCGCCAGGGTTTTTCCCTTTGCCATCTCGGAAACCATACTGGACACGGCAATTGCTGCGCCGCAACCGAATGTAAGGTATTTTACATCCTCGATTCGATCATCTTTAACCTTGATCGTAAATTTCATCATGTCGCCACAAACCGGGTTGCCTACTTCACCGGTTCCGTCGGCCTGTTCAATTTCTCCTATATTACGAGGATTACTAAAGTGATCCATTACTTTTTCACTGTACTCGGGCATTAAGCTTATCCTCCTTTAAAAACTGATGATAAAGCGGTGACATATTTCTCAGCTGAGCTGCAATTTCACCGAGCTTAACCACTATATAATCCCGGTCTTCGTCACTGCTGTTTCTGCCAAAAGAAAATAAAAGTGAACCCTGGGCCAGCTCGGGAGGCAGCCCGACTGCCGAAAGCACATGGGATGATTTTAAGGCCTGCGAAGTGCACGAGGAGCCGCTCGAAACCATTATGCCGGCCATGTTCAGCTTCATTAAAAGCGCTTCACCTTCAACGAATTCCACAGAGAAGTTTAAGTTATGAGGTAAACGTTTATCCGGGTGACCGTTAAGATGCAGGTGAGGAACATCCCGGGATAGAGCATCCCGGAGACTGTCTCTGAGCGAAGAAACCGCTGCTGCCCTTGTTTCCATTTCTTCGAGTGCCAGGCGTGCAGCCTCACCCATGCCGACCAGGGCCGGAATATTCTCGGTACCGGCTCGCAGCCCGCGTTCCTGGATCCCTCCCTCAACCAGGGGTGCCAGACGGGTTCCCCGCTTTAAGTATAGCGCGGCCGCCCCTTTAGGCCCGCTAAACTGGTCACCGGCCAGGGTAAGCAGATCGACTCCCAGCTTCTGCACATCTATAGGAAGCCAGCCGACCATGGCCGTGGCATCAGTATGAAAAGCTACATTATGCTCCCGGGCTACTTCAACGAGTTTATCAAGCGGCTGCAGGGTCCCTATTTCGGGATTAGCCGCCTGGATTGTAATTAGAATAGTCTGGTCGGTTATTGCCCCGCGCAGATTTTCGGGATCAACCAGCCCGTTGCGGTCGACAGGCAACAAGGTGACATCATAACCTTCCTTCTGCAGTGATTTCAGGGGGTTAAGAATAGAAAAATGCTCAATTGCAGAAGCAATAATGTGGTTACCTTTTTTCTTATTTACAGATGTTATCCCCTTCACAGCCAGGTTATTCGATTCCGAACCTGAAGCTGTAAATATAAGGTCCCTTCCCTCGGCATTGATCAAGTCACCGACCTGCTCACGGGCCTCTTCGAGGGCCCGGCGGGGAACCAGGCTGAGACTGTGCCCGCTGGATGGATTTCCGTAATGCTCCTTATAAAAAGGCAGCATCTTCTCCAAAACCCTGTCATCCATAGGCGCTGCCGCTGCATTATCATAATTAATTGTTTTCATTTTTATCCTCCTAACAGACCAGGCTCTATCAATATACAATATTAATCCTATTGATATTATAGGAAATACTTTTCTTCATGTCAACCTTTTAGTATTGACGAAAAAGGTATTTTTAATAAACCGTAGAATAGTAGATGATAATTACATAGGCATAAACTGCCGTGCAAAGGGGAGATGTTTATGAAAACAAAAAAAAATTTAATGGCGGCATTTACCGGGGAATCTGAAGCGAACCGCAAGTACCTGGCCTTTGCCCGCAAAGCTGAAAAGGAAGGCTATAAAAACGTGGGACGCATCTTTCACGCTATTGCCGAAGCAGAAACTATTCATGCTTTAAAGCACTTTGAAATAGCCGGTAAAATTAAGGATACCCTGGCAAACCTGCACGCAGCAGCGGAGGGTGAACATTACGAGTTTACTGAAATGTACCCCGAATTTATCGAGGCAGCCAACGAAGAAGGCCACCAGGACGCCCTGAAAACATTTGAATATGCCAACGCCGCGGAAAAAATTCACGGCGGTATCTTTAACGATCTCAAGACAACAGTGGCAAAAGGAGAAGATGCCGATGTAAAGGCAATCTTTCTCTGTCCCGTTTGCGGCTGGGTCGGTTTTGAACCGGCTCCCGACAACTGCCCGATCTGCGGCGCTGCAAAAAAAGCTTTTAAACAATTCTAATCTTAACAAGGAGGATAAAAATGCAGAGTTACATGTGTGAATTATGCGATTATACTTATGATCCGTCAAAGGGTGATCCTGATAACGGAATAGCCCCGGGAACTGCTTTCGAAGATTTGCCGGAAGAGTGGAAATGCCCGGTTTGCGGAGCTGATCAAGACGAATTCCAGGCAGTGCCCGAAACATCGTTATAGAAATGAAGAAAAAGCGGGACAGTCCGGCATAAGCTGGTTCTGCCCCGCTTTTTTATTTTTTCTTTACAGTAAACTGACCAAAGATCCAGATGCCTGACCAGTCAACCTGGTAACTATTGTTTACCATATCTTTACGAACAAAAAATGGTATCCCCTCAACTTCTGTCTTTTCATAGTCGTCCTGGGCAGTTGGTATACCTGCTTGCACGGCAGGTAGCAGTGTACAGCCGCCTCACCCACCGGTTGCTTCCAGGTAGAGTGTATAGGTTTTTGACCCTTTTTTCATTTTTTCCAGGGCTTTAGAGGTCAGTTTAATATCGGCCATCAGCAGAATTCCTCCTTTATCTAAGCAATTTAATTATGAGAATGATTCTTGATTTATTATAACATATTGATTCAAAGATAAAGTATTGGATTAGCTATAATAACCTTCTGCTTTTAAAACACCGTTGAAAGCCCGGCGGGCATCGTCAAGCGCTTTCTCCCTCCAGCGTTCTTCCCCAGGATAAAACAGTTCAAAAAATGCCTGGCGGGCTTGCCGTGCAGCTTTCTCGTTCGCCGCGCCGTGATGATAAAGGCGGTTTTCATCTATCATTGCTTTCAAGCTTTTTAAAACGGCAAAAAAGGAATCGCCAATGGTGCCGAATTCAAAACTGGTTCCGTAGAAACGCTTCCCCGGGTAACTCTTCATGACAACACGGTAAAGATAATCGATCATATCGCCATGCATGCGGTAAAGCTCATCGTTATCAGCCTTAGCTACCAGGGGATAGTCGTATAGGTTCTGTAAAAAAAGCGAATCACGCTGTTCATAAAAAGAGTTGACCAGGGTCATCCCGTAGCGGGGGCCGTAACCGCTGTGCATATCTATAAACAAGATGCTATTAAATTTGGGCAGCATCTCAAGATAAAGATCAATCATCACCCGGGCAGAGTATTCAAAACCTTTACCCCCGTAGTACATTCCAGAAGGATGGTCGTATTGTCCCAGGAGAACAGCTTGCCGGAAAACCGCCGGACCCATGGTTAATATTTTATTAAGCAGAGTTAGATAAAAGAAAGATGAAACGGCCCCGGAAATTGGCTTTTCCGGCTGAAGGACACCTTCCGCTTTTTGATAGGCCGGATTGGCCGCTCCGCCCGAACCGGAAAAGTCATAAATGAAATTACGATTCAAATCAACATTGTTTTCATTAACCCGACGGTGTTCTTTCATCCCCCAGGGGTTAATTGCATGAACCAGCACCAGGCCGGTGTTATCCGGATTAAGCCTGGGTGCATATTCTGATACAAACAACCGCTGAACGGCCGCCCCCACGTATCCCTCGATTCCATGCAAGCCGGTGGTAATAACAAGAAGGCGCTCCGACGTTTGCCGTGGAAGCGCCTTTATAATATCGATTGTCAGATTTTTATTGCTGCCGGTAAGCGGGTGTGCATCCGCTGAAACCTGCGGCCATCCTGCCTGCAACACCCTGGTCAGTTCGCGGAACCGGGCTCGGCTTTCTTCGTAATCATCAACGTAGTAATCACTGCCCGCAAACATGGGTTAATCACTTCTTTTCTTTTTTATAGCTTCACTTTCCGCACCGCCGGGTATTTAAAGTTCAGTATTACCTGACCAGCAAAACAATAATGGCAATTACAGCAACTATTGCCGCGATTAAACCAATCACCTTTCCAGCGCTAACCGGTGATTCTCCACTCACTTTTCCGGTTTGGCCGTTAACCATAAAATGATAAATTTTATTATTGAACGTGTAAGAAGAGATCCAGACCGGCAGCAGCAGGTGCTTGTAACGCTTGTTGTTATAGCGGGTATTAACCGAAAGCCCGCGAACCTCGTCTGCATTGATCTGATTGCGGGCACTACTTTCTATGTCACTGTCAATTTTCTTTTTCGCTTCATCCCAGCCCTTCTCCAGGCTGACACTATATTTTTCAGCCAGGAACCCGGCCAGAAATCCCGGGGCATAGGGAACCAACTCTTCCAGTTTAAAAGGTTCCACCCGGGCAAGAACAGAACTTTTTAACTGCTTCGAAGCGTTAACCAGGATGTTCCGAAATCTTTCCCTGAAGTTACCGCTTGTTCTTTGCCAACTGGTTTTTTTAACTTTTTGATCAACCATCTGGGTCTTACCGTCTTTTTTAACCGCTTTTCTCTCGGTTTCATAGTAGTGTGTTCCAGCTTCAGCAGTATAACTCGATTCTGTTTCACAACTGTAAGCCCAGAAGGGTATATAAGCGCCACTGATGTTCTGCTTGCGATAGGTTGTTTTCAGAGCCCCCGGAGCAAAACGTCGTTTATTAATCCACTGGTTAAAGTTCTCTTCCGCCGTGCTTTTGACAATCTTAAAGGGAATCAGCCCTTCGGGGGCTATGCCGGCAGCATCCTCATATTTAACGATATGAGATGAACCGCAAAAAGCACAATACTGGGCAGTGCTGTTACCGTCAATAATTGATTCGGCACCGCAGTTATTACAGTGAAATACTTTTTTTACGCTGCCCCAGTTAACATTGGCTGCACTTTCAGCGCTGTCGAAATCACGATCTTCTATCGCTCTCATTTCAACATCAACCTGCTCTGAAGAGCCGCAGAAGGGACACTTGAGTACCTGCGACTGGGGATCAAAAGCCAGATCACCACCACAGGATGAACAGGTAAAGAGAGCAGTTTCTTTTTTTACCGGGCCCTGTGCGGATTCTGTTTTTTGTTCGTCCATTATAATCCGCTCTCCTTTCAGATCATAAGATAATTATTTTAGTTTGTTTCCGCATTTAGCGCAAAAAGCCGCATCGGCGCTGTTTTCATTACCGCACTTGGTACAAAATATAGCCTGGGGTTGGGCAGCCTCAATTTTATTGCCGCATTTGGAGCAGAATGCTGCACCGGGGGCTGCCGGGGTTCCACACTGCGCACAGGCAACTCCACCCGCCGGAGCCGGGGCTGCTCCCTGAGCTGGTGCTCCCCCGCTTTGCTGCTGCATACCCTGGGCCATTGCCGCCCCCATACCGGCACCGATACCCATGCCCATCCCGGCCTGGTTGATGGCATTCATCCCCGGGTTGTTAACGCTGTCGCGCATTGCTTCCATCTTCTGAACCTGGCTGTAGGTTTCCAGATCACCCATAATATTAACTGTTGATCGCTTGCGAAGAGCCTCCTGCAGGTCTTCCTGCAGAGATATGTTCTGGGTGGTAAATGAGATGATCTCCAACCCCAGATTCTGGAAACGCTTGTTAACTGCCTGGAGAACAGCATCATCAATAATCTGGTAGTTGGCAACCAGCTGCGATACCGTTACCCCCTGTCCGGCAACTATGGGCGAAAAATTTGAGACTATGTAGCTCCGGAGCTGGCCCCGGATATCTTCTACTGTATAAACCGTGTTGGTGCTGGTAACATCTATAAGAAGCTGGGCCGGATCCATAACCCGGAATGAAAAAGTACCGAAAGCTTTAATTTCAACTTGCTCAAACTTGGGGTCCGGAATCAGTACAGGCTGGGGAGTGCCCCATTTCTGGTCGATAAAACGCTTGGTGCTGACATAATAAACATCTGATTTGAAGGGTGATTTGAAGCCGTAAGACCAATTTTTAAGGTTGGTCAGCAGGGGCAGGGTTTGTGTATTAAGGGTGTAAGTGCCCGGTTCAAGAAAAACATCAGCAATTTTGCCTTCGTTAACAAATATGGCACACTGCCCGGGACGGACAACCAGTTTGCCGTTATTCTGGATTTCGTTATCCTGCATGGGATACTTGTAAACCAGGATTTCCTGGCCGGCATCTTCCCATTCCAGGATATCCAGAAATTGCTTCTTAAAAAAACTCATATCAGCCACTCCTTTGTCAATACGGCAGCTTCTTCGCAGGAAGAAGCTGCCGCCTGCCTTTTTTCCGCTTAACTTTCATTCTCCTGGTTCATTTTTTCTTTCAGGGCAGCAAGTTCGTCATCCAAGCTTTTTTCCTGCTCTATTTTTTGAAATTTTGATTCCATATTCTCGCTGACATTCAACTCCTGGTAAGCTTCGGCCATGGCTGCCTGCTGATCTACTTTACGCTCCATTTTATCGAGTTTACCCATCGCATCGAGGGCTGAGGCTGTGCCGGTGGCTTTCGCCACGTTTGTCTGGACCTGAGCGCTGGTACTGCGGGCAACCAGGTTATCCCGCCGGCGGCGGGCCTCTTCAATTTTATCACTGAGCTGGCGCAGATTCTCCTTGAGCACATTCACATCTGCCACCTGTTTTTCATGCTGGTTTCGGAAAGTTTCATAATCTCTTTCAAACTTTTGCTTTTGTGCAAGAGCATCCCTGGCCATATCCTCTTCACCACGCTTAAGCGATTCCATTGCCCTGGTTTCCCAGCGCTCGGCTTCAGTGCGGTTTTTCTCCACTTCGCTTTTCAGGCGTTTTTCTTCAGCGATGGAAGCAGCTACGCCTTCGGTCACTTCCTTTTGAATCTTCTCCAGGTCAAGGATAATCTGGTTAGCCATTTTCTCAGGATTCTCGGCTTTGTCAATCAGCGCATTAATGTTCGACTTGACAACATCGGAAAAACGATTCAAAATACCCATTTAATATCCCCTTCCATTTCTTTTATTTAGGTTTTGGATAAACTATTACCGCACTGTTTATAACAGCTTCCCCACTGAATGCAACCCGGCTATCGGGCTCTTTCTGGACAAACAAATAAATATCGCCGCTTTCAGCGGCGTAATCGTAGTAATCCATGTTCACATAGCGGGGGTAGCCCATGGACGATGTTCCTATAGCCCGGCCGCTTTTTTCGCCAACCAGGTTGAATTTCTTGTCCTCCAGGATTAATTGTTCACCACACTCTTCTGCATCAAGATCAACCTGTTCTCCCATTGCCAGCAGATCGCTTCCCTCCTGCTTTCTAACCGCCATCCACCGGATATCGCTTCCGTCTTTCAGGCGCATATTAACCGTTGCAGCAGGACCTGCCCCCAGTTTATATACCTGATCGGTGATGTAATCGCGGTTATAAACAGAAATAATATCGCCGGCTTCAACATCATGAATACTCTTAGCCACGGACCGACCTCCTTCAAATATGTTATTTATTGGGAATTATGAATAATTTTTATTATAGTGTGATTATATACTACCTCAAATTATTAGACAATAGAACAATTAAACTAATCCTTCTCTTCTGACAGTTCACCTGCAGGATTTAGATCGGTTTCGTAGAACTAATGGCCATCGCCTTTAAACGACTGGAGAAGATGGAAGATGCGTTACCTGGTAGCCCCTGATAAATTTAAAGGAAGTATGTCTGCTGCCGAAGCAGCTGAACAGATTGGGCAAGGGATTAAGGATACTGTGCGCGGAGCTGAACTGGACCTGTTACCGCTTTCAGATGGAGGAGAAGGATTAATCGAAACGCTCTGTGGTAGCGGTAAAGGCACCTTTATAGAAACCATTGTAACCGGGCCGCTGGGTAAACCGGTTAAGGCAAAGTGGGGAATTACAAACGACAGCAATAAGGCGGTTATCGAAATGGCTGCCGCTTCCGGCCTGGAGCTGGTGCCGGTGAACAAACGTAACCCGGCCTTAACCACTACCTACGGCACCGGCCAGTTGATCCGGGCCGCCCTGGATCATGGCTGCAGCGATTTGATTGTCGGCATCGGGGGCAGCGCCACCAACGACGGTGGAGTGGGCATGGCTCAGGCTCTCGGAGCATCATTTAAAGATAGCCGGGGTGATGAAATAGGCTGCGGTGGGGCTGAATTGATCCGCCTCAGCAGTATAGACCTTTCAAATCTGGATCCCCGTTTAAAAAAAGTTGCTGCAAGGGCGGCCTGCGATGTAAACAACCCCCTAACTGGCAGCCAGGGAGCTTCCCAGGTATATGGGCCGCAAAAAGGAGCAGACCCTGAAACAGCCCTTTTCCTTGATCGCGCCCTCACTAACCTGGCAGCAGTTGTAAAAAAGGAACTGCAAATTGATCTTGAGCAAGTTTCCGGCGGCGGAGCAGCCGGAGGGCTTGGAGCCGGCTTGTTCGCATTCCTGAATGCTGAACTAACCCCGGGAATTGAGCTGGTGCTTGATACCCTGAATTTTAATAAATACCTGAAAGGCTGCCATTTGGTTATTACCGGGGAAGGAAGTCTCGACAGCCAGTCGCTACAGGGTAAAACACCGGTTGGTGTGGCAAGAAGAGCCGCCGCCTGTTCAGTTCCGGTTATTGCCCTTGCCGGCAGGATTAGCGGCTCACTGGATCTTCTTCATAAAGCCGGTATAACAGCCTGTTTTGCCATCGCTGACGGACCCCTTAGTCTGGAAGAATCGATGAGGAAAGCGCCGGACCTGTTGAGGAACAAAACTGCCGAATTGATGCGATTTTGGCTGGCGGGGAAATAAAAAACCCGCAGCTTTGCTGCGGGCCTGTTCAACTGTTTAACAACCTTACTCGTTCAATTTGAATACCCTGCGCCCGTCTATTTCCATATCGCGAACGTCAAAAACTACCTCAGAATCTACATTAATCGCCATAAAATCATAGGTTCCAGGCTCCACAAAGAAAATTCTTCCTCCCGTTTCCGCCAGGATTACATCAGTATCGCCCAGCCAATCTTCACCCCAATCTTCACTGTCAGAAGGCGATATAAAGAAAAGGGCGATATCCTTATCGGATTGATTTTCAAAGAGGATCGGCACCTTACCCTGGCCACCTACCACTATCTCGTCATCACTGTTAATGCCCCAGGCGCTGTGGACCACGTAGAGCTCGTAAGTGAACAAGGCCAGGTTATATTCCCCTTCAGGAAGGATAAAATCGAAGGTTTCTCCGGGCTCGATCACGTTATCGCCAAGCAGGTCTTCACCCCACTCATCGAGACCGGGGCCGAAAAATGCCGCCCAGGAAATAATTATATCTTCAGTATCATTTTTAACCCTGATGGTTATGGTATCCCCATCTTCAGCAACAGGTTCATCACTGCCGCAGCCGCTAACAATTAGCAGGCAGGATATAAAGATGAGGGCTATTATCAGTTTCTTAACCATGATCAGCCTCCAGTATGCGTCTTTTTACCGGAAAATAAAACAATGCTTTCATTTGCAGGAAGTTATCACGCATTATTGATTCCGGTATAAATGATCATTGACAGCCATACGCTTATTATAGCCTTTGTAATTTTATCACATCTGTTCATTAAATCAAGTTAAGCAATTATATCCATCTTTTCCCTTTGCATAAGCACCTGCAATAGGTTATACTAAAAAGGTTAATTTACTTATCAGTGACAGCTTGAGCTGCCCTATTTGATAATCCAAGGGAGTTTTTTTAATGAAAGTACAGAGTGAACGTCTCGGAACAGCCCCGATCCCCAAGCTACTGCTTGACCTGGCCTTGCCGGCTACAGTGGGTATGGTTGCCATGGCCCTGCATAATGTAATCGATGCGATCTACATCGGAAGGGGAGTGGGAACTGAAGGCGTGGCTGCAGCTGCGATCACTTTTCCATTGACAATGATCATTATGGCCCTGAGCGGAGCAATCGGTATCGGCGGCGCTTCCGTTGTTTCACGAGCGCTGGGAGCCGGTTTGCGCGAAAAAGCCGACCAGGCATTCGGCAGTATAATTTCCATGACTTTAATTGTCGGGATAGCCGGCATTGTGCTTGGCTTAACCTACCTTACTCCAATGCTGAGACTATTTGGCGCCAGCGATGCTATTCTGCCTTACGGCTGCGACTATCTGGGAATTATTCTTTATGGAACTGCTTTTTTTTCCTTCAGCTTTGCCATAAACAACCTGGTCAGGGCCGAGGGTAATGCCCGGGTGGCTATGGCTACGATGATTACATCGTCGTTACTGAATATATTACTTACCCCGATCTTCATGTTCGGATTTAACCTGGGCATTAAAGGTGCCGCATATGGCACCGTTTTTGCCCAATTCATAACATCACTGTTTTTATTAATTTACTTTATGACAGGTAAAAGCAGTTTAACAATCCGGCTTCCTTTCCTGGTGCCCAGGTTTCACCTGGCCAAGGAAATACTTACGGTCGGCGCTTCTGCTTTTGTCAGGCAGGGATCATCCAGTGTAATGATCATCATTGCCAATAACCTGCTGCTTCATTATGGGGGCGACCTGGCCCTGGCCGCGCTGGGGATTATCCACAGGGTAATCATGTTCACCCTGATGCCGAGCCTGGGTATAGTTCAGGGGGCTCTGCCCATTGTTGGTTTCAATTACGGGGCAAAACAGAAAGCCAGGGTTAATGAAGCAATTTTGCTGGCCATCAAAGCGGCAACAGTAATATCATCTTTTGCTTTTATCCTGGTAATTAGTTTCCCGGGGCAGTTGATGCGAATCTTTACAGATGACCCCGCTCTGATCAATATAGGAATTCCTGCGTTGCGGTTAATGTTCTCTCTTTCCTTCACCATCGGTATGCAGATGGTGGTTGGGGGAGTTTTCCAGGCTCTTGGCAAAGCTGCTGAAGCTTTCATCATGTCCATGGCCCGCCAGGTGATTTTTTTAATCCCAGCCCTTTTCCTTTTTCCGCTCTTCTGGGGGTTGGAAGGCATCTGGCTGGCTTTCCCGGTAGCCGACCTGTTTGCCCTGGTAATGACCTTTATCCTGATCAGGATGAACAAGGAATTCTTTACAACCAACCACGAAAAGCTGGTCGCGCTTTCCCGCTGACCTTCAATTGAAAATGTCTGCTGAAGAGCTTTGATACAGGTTGCAATTTTAAAGCGTTTCCAGATAGTATGTGATAATATAGAACTATAGTGTTTAAATCCAAGCGGAGGTGATTCTTAATGGGTTTATTGACATGGCTGATTGTCGGCGCCATCGCCGGCTGGCTGGCCGGGCAGGTAATGAAAGGCCGCGGCTTCGGCTTGATCGGCAACATAGTAGTCGGCATTATTGGAGCGCTGGTCGGCGGCTGGCTGGCCGGGGCTATATTTAATGTATCGAATGCAGTTAGCGGTTTTAACCTGACAACGCTAATAGTTTCATTTCTCGGTGCAGTTGTGGTTCTATACGTTGCCAGTCTTATAGGGAAAAAGTAGCCGCATGAACGGTAAAAGCAATCAAACAGGATTTATTATTGGTCAAAATATTTCTCTTCAAATCCGTGATCTCAACCACAGGGGCGAAGGGGTGGGTAAAGCCGATGGCTTTACCCTTTTTGTTCCGGGAGCCCTGCCCGGCGAAACGGTTAACGCTTCTATAACACAATTACATAAAAATTATGGCCAGGCCGAACTTGTATCAATCGAGCAGGTTTCACTGCACCGGGTAAAACCTGCCTGCCCGCACTTTTCAGTTTGCGGGGGCTGTAGTCTGCAGCACCTGGGTTATGACAGCCAACTTGCCTGGAAAACCAGCAGGGTTACCGAGGCGCTGCGCCGTATTGCCGGCCTTGAAACAGCTGTTAAACCGATTACCGGAATGCAGAACCCCTGGCGCTACCGTAACAAAGCCGGCATTCACCTGGGAATAGAAAATGGCTCTGTAGTTGCCGGTTTTTACCAGCATGGCAGTAAAAATATTATAGATATCAAGCAATGCCCCGTTCAGCATCCACTGACGGAACAGTTAATTGCGTCCATCCGCAGCGCCCTCAATATGCTGGTTAAAGAAGGGGCCATTAAAAAGACTTTACCAGTAACCGGGGCAACCATTCGCACATCCTTTTCCGCAGGCAAGTCATTAATCGTTTTCCATGCTGCTCCCGGCAGAACTTACATTAAAAATCTTAAACACCTTGCACAGCTGATAGTTGAAAAATCGGGTGACTTTATTGAAGGTATTGTTTTAACGCATCATGGCAAAAACAGTGCTGGAACAACCCAGCTCTACGGGCATTCCGCCCTGCAGGAAGATATTGATCCTTTCAAGTACAGGATTTCCCCCCTCTCCTTTTTCCAGGTAAACTCAAAACAGGCCAAAGTACTCTATGAAAAAGCTGTCTCCCTGGCAGGAGAACCGCGCACAGCACTCGACATATACTGCGGAACCGGTAATTTTTCTCTTTACCTGAGCCGGGCTGCCGAAAGTGTAACCGGAATCGACTCTTCCGGTGACGCGATCCGCGATGCATTGGCAAACGCCTCCTTAAACAGTATCGATAATATATCGTTTGTAAAAAAACGGGCCGAGAATATCACTGAAAACGATCTGGAAGGCCCGGCACCCCTTACTATTTACCTTAACCCTCCGCGCAGCGGTTGTCCTGCTGACATGCTCAAAGCAGTTACTTCTGCCAGTGCCAACCGCATCATCTACATATCCTGCAACCCTGCCACACTGGCCCGCGACCTGGCCCAGATTAATGCAGCAGGTTTCACACTACAGCAGGTACAACCTATTGATATGTTCCCGCATACTACCCATGTGGAGACGGTATGTCTACTGATGAAAGAATAAATATAGTTGCCCTTGGAAACGCCGTATTTACAGCATCTTCAGGAGTTTATATTTCTTGATTATGGGTATAGTTTAATATTTGGATGTGCTTTAAGGAGATAAGGAAAAAGAGTTGGACTGAGCCAACCCATGCAAATTTAGTTTTGCTTTAAGAGTTCAACTGTTTAGCAAAAGGAGTTAAGTGACAAAGAACGCTTTATACAAATGATCTACTACGATACATACCATCTTAACTGAATAGAAGACAAGGCTTCGCTGATGCTTATTGGCTATTATAAGGAGTTTTGGACATATCACAAACAGCTCATCGGTATTGGAAAACCGAAGAGAGAGCTGTTTTTTGATGACGTGATTCCACCTTGGGTATAATTAAACAAATAGCTCCACAATGACAAAAAGGAATGGAACAAATTGATTTTAAATGAAACACTTTAAATGTTACATTTGAAGTCAAAAAGTTAAAATAAGGTAAAGTAACAAATATAAATTGCAATGTAACAGTAGGTATGTTATATTAAAGGTGGCAATTGTTACATTAGGAGGTGATCTAAGTGGTCATTACAGCAGAGGCTTACTTGAAAGAAAATATAGAAGAGCAGCTTACCATAAAACCGTGGCTTAAAATGAATAATTTCCCGATTTTTTTAAGGGATGATTACAACTTCTATGAGATGACGATTCTTGGAACACAGTGTATTTTACTAGAAGCGGTTGACGAGATGCCAAATGTCGATCAGATTCAAAAGCATATAAAGCAAATTAAAAATCTAACTGATCGTCAAATTGTTCTAGTTTACAAAGATATCTCAAGGTATAGAAGAAAAAGTCTGATTGAAAACAGGATTGCCTTTGTGATTGAAGATGGACAGATGTATTTGCCATTCTTGGGGCTTGATTTAAAAAAAGCCAAAGAACACGTTGAAGAAGAAGTGAAGGGATTCACAACACCTGCGCAAGTTGCGTATTTGTACTTCTTACATCATAAAGAGGAAGTCTTTAATACAACTGATTTTGCCAAAAAGATGGGCTTTAATAAAATGACAGCTTCCAGAGCTTTAAATGATCTATACCATGCAAATCTCATCACCTATGAAATTGGAGGAATGACTGGCCGCAGCAAGGAGTATAAGAGGATTACAGACCCAGACTATTTTCTCAGGGGGCGCAGTTATCTAAAGTCTCCAGTGAGGAAAATCATCTACACAAAGACAAGGCCTTTAGGTGCTTTGACTGCTGGAATAGATGCATTGGCAGAATTATCCATGATCAATCCACCTGGTCATCCGATTATGGCAATAGATAAAAATAAGCTAGATAAAGAACAGATTGACGTTGTTATAAATAAGGACTTTATAAAAGATACAAAGCTGGTGGAATTAGAGCTATGGGACTATGATCCTGAACTGTTTTCTAATAATCGCCATGTGGATTTGCTATCTTTGTATGCGTCTTTGAAGGAAGAAACTGATGAAAGGGTTGAGCAAGCATTAGAAGAAGTCTTGCGAGGTGAGCCATGGTACACGGACTAGAAAAATTTAGAGAGTATTTTGGAGATCACACAAGTCAATATGCCTTTATTGGAGGAACAGCTTGCGATATTCTTATGAATGAACTTGGAGCTTCATTTCGAGCAACCAAGGATCTGGATATGGTGCTCATCATTGAAGCTCTTGATTCCTCTTTTGGGGAAACCTTCTGGCAATTCATAGAAGATGGGGGTTATGAGCATCGTGAGAAGGGAACAGGTGAGAATCAATTTTATCGTTTTACAGATCCAAAAAATACATCCTTTCCCAAAATGATCGAGCTCTTCAGTAAACTTCCGAAAGAATTTAAACTCAGCTTCGATAGAGGACTGACTGCCATTCACATTGATGAAAGCATTATCAGTCTCTCTGCAATATTATTAAACGATGATTATTACGAGCTAATATTAAAGGGGAAACGCACGGTGGATGGCTATTCACTTATTGAAATCGAAACAGTCATCCTGTTTAAGATTAAAGCATGGCTGGATATGAAAGAACGAAAAGAAACTGGAGAAGATATTGATACGAAAAAAATTAAGAAACATAAGAATGATGTCTTTAGACTTTTGGCTAATGTATCTCCTAAAAGTAGGATTGAACCCCCAGCGGGAATTCAAAATGATGTCATTCAATTTATGGAACAAATCAAGGGAGATAAACCTGATTTGAAGAACATAGGTATTAGAGGTGCAAGCTTTGATGAAATGCTGGAGATTCTAAGGGATATTTTCTTAGGAGAAATAGACAGGTTAAATGGCAAGATATCGAACTCTTTCTTAGAATATTAGAGCTATGCTGCTCTTTAAAAACATAACTCAAACTCTACCGGTAACATATAGTTCAATAAGAAATTATAAATTTCAGGGAGGTTTTTATGCAACTATTGAAAACAACTTTGAAGATAACTATGCTTGCTTTCATATTAGGTTTAATGGTTATTTTATTCACACCATCAAGAACACCTCAAATTGAAGGAAGCAATAGTATAGCGTTAATACAAAAAATTGAACTTGGTGAAATAGATCAGTATATACTGATTCGGGGCAGCGACATGGAAAACCCGATACTTCTATTTTTGCATGGTGGCCCTGGATATGCGCAAATTTCATTTGCACGAAAATATCAAGAGGAATTAGAAAAACACTTTGTCGTTGTCAATTGGGATCAAAGAGGTTCCGGAATGTCGTATGCATTTAATATACCAAAAGAAACCATGACCCGGGAACAGTTTATCGAAGACAGTAAAGAGCTAATCAATTATCTTTGCAAAAAGTACGGCAAAGAAAAAATTTATTTGGCCGGGCATTCATGGGGAAGTGATTTAGGTTTACATGTAATCGATAGAACCCCGGAAAAAATCTCTGCATTCTTTAGTATTGGGCAGGTAGTCAATGGTTTTGACCAGGAGGTAATTTCATATGAATATGTTTTAGCGGAAGCAAAAAAGAATAATGATGAAAAAGCCCTAGAAGAACTTAAGAAAATTGGCCGGCCTCCTTACAGTAACATTGTGGGTGATACTATAACCCAAAGAAAATGGCTGGATAAATATGGAGGTGTGGAAAGGAAAGTAAATACTTTAAATGACATCATCTTCTCGAGTATTTTTTCCCCAGAGTACACCGGTGTAGATGGGTTAAAATTTGCTTTGGGCAGCAGGTTTACAGCAGATGCTATGTGGGGGAACAATGCAGACCTGGACTTTATAAGAGATATACCTGAAGTAAAGGTTCCTATTTACTTTTTTGCTGGCAGGTATGATTATAATACTCCTTCCATATTAATAGAGAAATATTATAACCATGTGATAGCTCCTGAGAAAGAAATTATATGGTTTGAAGAGTCAGCACACTTCCCGCATTTTGAAGAACCAGAAAAATTTACTCAAACAGCTGTCCAGATAAAAGAGAATATTGAAGGCACTAACAGTTCCCAGTGAGACATTGTCAGGGGGACGGGGTTGTTGACAACACGTCCCCCTGACAACATACTACATTGACAGCATGGGAGGGTTTTATGCCACAACTGGGTAAAGGCGGAAAGTTTGTATATGGAAAATCATTAATCAGAAAAATTTTTTTGATCCAATTTCCACCGCAAGCTATAAGAGAATACAATATTACTGCGGAAGGTAAAATATTTCTATTTTCCGGGAGTAAAAGTACCGGTGGTTTTTGCATTACTCGTAAAGGATTGCTTTTGTCTTCTAAAATCGCAAACATTTTACGTGATAATCCGCTTCTACAAAATTACGAATTGTCTGAAGGTAGTTTTATCCCCTACAAAGGACGTTATTATTGTTGGCTCGGAATTTCAAAAGAGGGACAGATTATTCTACCTAAAAACACTTTGGAGTTTTTACACCTTGAAGCAGGAATGGAGCTTTTATCTATTCGAAGCAGCAACATTGCATTTACAATGGGAGCCAAGGGTCCATTACTTGATACGGCAGCTAACTATAAAGGCGACATAGAACTATTTTAATGAAATATTACATTTTGAACTATGATGAATCAAGACACCCCCCAATCCAGGCTTCACGACAATAATAAAAATGTTAAATTTCTTCCCCTTACATCAGGTAATAGAAGTTGATTCCAAAAGTTTAGAAATGCTGAGCGTTCTTTTATTGACAATTTTCCTGCATTTATGTATGCTTTGTTGTACATATCATACATAACCTACTTATCATTGGAAAGGGAGATGTCATGAAAGGGCCTGAAGGTAAACATGCATGGACGGCACGGGTTGGCGAAAAAGGACAAATCGTAATACCAAAAGAAGCAAGAGAAATATTTGGAATCAAACCCGGCGATACATTGTTATTGCTAGGAGACGAAAGTAAAGGGCTTGCCATTGTTAAGGGAAGCATGTTCTCGGCCTTGCTTGAAAAAGTACTAAGTTCGAATGGGAGCGATAGCGAGAATGGAAGCTAAAAAAACTTTGATCAGGTGGAGGACTATCATGTTATTGCTTGCCTCTTTCGTTGTAGTCAGTGCCACGGCTATATCGTTTTACGCTTACCGTAACATGAATTACGATAAATCAATACCTCAAATGATAGAAGATGCCGGCTTTGTTGAGAAGCAAGTCACGCTACCAAATGGGACGGTCATTAATTTCGGAGAAGGCCCGGAGGGCGGAGTTCCCCTCTTGCTGATCCATGGACAAATGGTTTCCTGGGAAGATTATGCAAAAGTATTTTCTAAACTCTCCAAGCATTATCATGTTTATGCAGTGGATTGCCATGGACATGGCAAGTCAAGTAAGGATCCTCAAAAATATACAGCAATAGCGATGGGCAAAGATTATATTTGGTTCATAGAAAATATCATCAAAGAACCAGTCGTAATCTCCGGTCATTCATCCGGCGGCCTATTGGCAGCCTGGCTGGCAGCTAATTCACCAGCTAATGTAAAAGGAATTGTCGTTGAGGATGCTCCATTTTTTGCAACTGAAGCAGAAAGACGCGAAACAACATATGCATGGTTAGATGGCTTTAAAACAATCCATGAGTTTTTAAATCAATCAGAAGAAACAGACTATACCCGTTTTTACCTGGAACGCAGTTACATGCGGAATTTCTGGGGAAATGGCTGGGATAAAATTGTGATACCAGCCGCTGAAAGGTATATGACAAAGTATCCCGGTGAAGGACTTCGCCTGTGGTTTGTACCCCCGGCCATGAATAAGGCTTTTGATTTATTAAAATGTATCCAAAACCATAACGGTTCCTACGACTTAAGGTTTGGCGTTACTTTCTACGATGGCTCGTGGTTTGAAAACTTCGATCAGGAGAAAACTTTAAGTAGAATAAGATGTCTTTCGGTGCTTATGCACACTGTTTCAAATTATGACGAAAACGGTATTTTACTTGCAGCAATGGACAGTGATGATGCAAAACGTGCACATGAATTAATGCCAGACGATGAGTTGATCGATAATATTAAATCCGGGCACAACATCCATGAAGAAAAATCAGCTTTATTTATCAATATAATGGTGGATTTTCTGAAAAGGATTTAATAAATTGTCAGGACCTCTATGTCAATAGTCTCAAGCAGCATTTTGTTTATGTTTTTTTCCAGCAGTTAAAAACTTTTCTGAGCAGTAGGGCTCGTTGTTTTGCCACATGGCAAAAATGATTCTACACCATACACTGGCAAGCTGCCTAATCGTTGCACTATGTGATTTGCCTTGTGCTCGCTTAGACTGGTAATACTCTTTAGACCAGGGTTCTTTTAGACTGGTTTGTCTGGCAAAATGATATAAAGCCTGGTGAAATGGCTTGACATAAGCGGTGCGTTTACTAACAGTAAAAGTATTCTTACCGCTAGTTTTTGGCACAGGAGCAACCCCTGAAAGAGAGGTAACACTTTCGTAACTTAGGAAACGCGACCGGTCATCGCCGAATTCTGACAGCAACCTTGGCGCAAGTCGCGGTCCTGCGCCAGGAAGACTTGAAAATATGGTGCTGTCAGCATGTTCGAAAAAAAGCTTCTCAATTTCCTTGTCGTACTCAGCAATGTCTTGCATCAGGGTCTTTAACTGGCGGATCAGGGTTAATAGTAAACGGACTTTTCCTCTAACGGTGGGCATTCTGGCTGTTAGCTGCTCCTCCATAGCAAGGGTGTAAATCTTTTGCGCCGTTTCATTAGGCCTTGGGTGTTTCTGGTTCTTAAGAAATTGAGCAATATTTTGAGGGTGATCTTGGCGAACATGCTCCAAAGTTGGATAGGTTTCTAAGAAAGCTAATGTGGTTTTTTGATGGATACGGGTAAAGAACATAATGGCAACTGGATAGTAGCTTTTCAGGCAGTCTTTAAGCTGATTGACCAGTCTGGTTTGCTGCTCAACGAGCATAGCCTGGTCCCGGGTTAGAACTTTGAGTTCTTCAACAATTAAGCTATCCGGTTTAAGCTCTCTAAGCTCGTCAAACTCATTGCGACCATATCTGGCCAGAAACCTCGCATCGATGGCATCGGTCTTGGCCTTGGATGGTTTTCGCTTTCGCTCCAAGGTGCTTGGATTGACGGGATAGACTCTAAACCCTTTATCCAGCAGAAAAGATACTAGTAAACCACTGCTGGTTTCGATGATACAGGCGATATTGGCAGGGTCGCAGGTTAAGGATTTGAGTCGCTCCTCGAGGGTTGTAAAACCTTTATGGGAGTGTTTAATCCTAAAGCTGTCATATTGTTTGGCCTGTTCATCAATTACCACTATATCGTGGTGATCGTCAGCCCAGTCAATACCGGCAAAATACATGGCTTAAGTCCTCCTGGAAAGAAATATTTTTGAGCTTATGTGTTTAGGCCAACTGTCCCAATACAGGCGCTCGAAGCGCGGACCTCTATTAACTATCGTGCCTAAACTGCTCCCCGGAGAAGGTCTGTCCTAACATAGCGGTCTAGCCGCGGGGGACGGGAAGTCTTTCCCCAGGGAAACAAGCTCTAATTACTAGTTCTATCTCTATCCTTTAATTCCCCTCTCATGCTCAAAGTATATACGTATTGGGGGACGGGGTTGTTGACAACAAACAAAGTTGTCAACAACCCCGTCCCCCTGACAATCTTTTGAATGTGGCTTTACTTTTTCGGAAGTTTACATTAGAATTTAGCTTAATTGAATTACTCCAAGGCTGTGAACGGAAAAAGTAGGTCAGTCAGATGTCATTCAGAGAGCAACCGGCTGGTGAAAGGTTGCTGACAGGCTGATGCGAATACATCCCGGAGCTGCTGCCTGAATTAACAGTAGGGTATGATGGAAGCACCCATTACAGTGCCTGAGTGTTTTACACTCAACGAGGGGAATTCTGTGAAGAATTTCTGAATCAGAGGTGGTACCGCAATTCCTGCCCTCTGCTCCGCCCGGAGCCGGGGGTGTTTTATTTACAAATATGACAAAAGGATTGGTTGCTATGAAAATCTATGATGAGCTGGTAGCCCGCGGCCTAATAGCCCAGGTTACTGACGAAGAAGCAATTAAGAAACTGGTTGATAACGGCAAAGCTGTATTTTATATCGGCTTCGATCCAACTGCAGATTCGCTGCACGTTGGGCACTTTATGGCTTTAAGCCTGATGAAACGCCTGCAGATGGCAGGGAACAAGCCTGTGGTTCTTGTTGGTGGGGGAACAGGTTATATCGGAGACCCGTCAGGCCGTACAGATTTAAGATCCATGATGACCCCGGAGATAATCCAGTACAACAGCGATTGCTTTAAGAAACAGATGGAAAGATTTATTGAATTTGATCATGGCAAAGCAATCATGGTTAATAACGCTGACTGGCTTTTAAAGCTTAACTACATAGAAATGCTACGTGAAGTTGGACCCCATTTTTCGGTTAACAATATGCTGAGAGCAGAGTGTTACAAGCAGAGAATGGAGAAAGGCTTATCCTTCCTCGAGTTAAATTACATGATCATGCAGGCTTATGATTTTTATCATCTTTTCCAGCATCACGGATGCTCGATGCAGTTTGGCGGCGATGACCAATGGTCGAATATTTTAGCCGGTAAAGAACTGATCCGCCGTAAGTTAGGCCAGGATGCATACGGCATGACCATAACCCTTCTGATGACATCGGAGGGAAATAAAATGGGCAAAACTGCAAAAGGAGCCGTTTGGCTTGATCCCGATAAGACTCCTCCTTTTGAGTTCTACCAGTACTGGAGAAACGTTAATGACGCTGATGTACTTAAATGCATACGCATGTTAACTTTCCTGCCTCTTGAGCAGGTGAATGAAATGGATCAATGGGAAGGCAGCGAGCTGAACAAAGCCAAGGAAATTTTAGCTTATGAACTGACTAACTTGATCCATGGGGAAGAAGAAGCGCAAAAAGCTAAGCGTGCTGCACACGCTTTATTTGAAGAAGGAACGGACGATTCAAATATGCCCACTACTGAAGTTGACACCGGTCATTTGGTTAACGGCATGATAAATATAATCGACCTGATGGTAGAATGCAAGATAGCAGCTTCAAAGAGCGAAGCCAGGCGCCTGGTCCAGCAGGGTGGAGTTTCAATTGATGATACGAAGGTTGAGTCGATTGATCAGGCAATTTCTGCAGAGCAGTTAAAGAACGGAGCAAAAATTCGCAAGGGAAAGAAAACTTACCATAAAGCCTATTTAAAGTAAAAAGGACCGGCAGGTTACCAGCCTGGCCCAAGATTACTATTACCAGTATTTTTTATAGCTACCGGAGGTAGTATTGAATGTTTAAATTGCTCCTGAATAGTATCAGGGAATATAAAAAAGATACATTAAAAACCCCCATCTATGTAATGCTTGAAGTGGCCATGGAAGTAGTTATTCCTTTCCTGATGGCCAACATGATCGATTACGGGATTGATCAGGGAAACATGACGGTTGTACTTCGTCTCGGCGCCGGGCTATTCGGGCTGGCCCTGCTTTCCCTGGTTTTCGGCACCCTGGCCGGACGCTATTCAGCCATTGCTTCGGCAGGCTTTGCCAAAAACCTGCGTCATGATATGTTCAAGAATGTCCAAAACTTTTCTTTTTCCAACATCGACAAATTCTCCACATCCGGGATAATTACCCGGCTGACCACCGATGTCACCAATGTTCAGCAATCATTTCAGATGATTCTGCGCATGGCTTCGCGCAGCCCGATGATGATTATTTTCTCCCTGACAGCAGCCTTCCGGATCGATCCCCGGTTGTCACTGATATTTCTTGCTGCCATGCCTTTCCTGGCCCTGGGGCTTTTCCTGATCACTAAATATGCCTACCCCGTCTTCAAGCGGGTTTTTAAAAACTACGACCTACTGAACAGGATTGTCCAGGAAAATATACGCGGCATCCGCATTGTTAAAGCTTATACCCGCGAAGATTACGAAGTAAATAAGTTCAAGGATGTTTCAACCAAGATCCATGATGATTTTTCTTTCGCCGAAAAAATTCTTGCTTTTAACATGCCCCTGGTCCAGATGTCCATGTATGTATCAATGCTATTGCTATCCTGGTTCGGCGCCAGGGCAATTGTAGCAAGCGGTAACAACCCACTGCTCGGGTTAAGTACCGGGCAACTGGTCAGCCTGATGACCTACACAATCCAAATACTGATGAGCCTGATGTTGCTCTCCATGGTTTTTGTCATGATCACTATATCCAGGGCATCATCTGAAAGAATTGCCGAATTGATTGAAGAAGAAAGCAATCTCAAAAACGGCGATAATCCGGTTTATACCATGGAAAACAGCGAAATCCGCTTTGAAGGGGTAAATTTCAGTTACTCGGAAGAAGCCGACAAGCTGTGTCTGAAAAATATTAATCTCACTATACATCCCGGCGAAACGATCGGAATTCTCGGCGGCACAGGGTCATCTAAAACAACCCTGGTTCAATTAATCCCCCGTCTCTATGATGTCACTTCAGGGAAAATTACTATCGGCGGCATTGATGTGAGAGATTACGATCTGCAAACACTGCGCGACAAGGTTGCCGTAGTTCTGCAGAAAAACGTACTTTTCTCCGGAACTGTAAAAGATAATTTGCGGTGGGGCGATGCTGACGCCAGTGAAACCGATTTGGTTAACGCCTGCAAAATTGCCCAGGCGGATCAATTTATCCGTGCCCTGCCTCAACAGTACGATACTCACATCGAGCAGGACGGATCAAACCTTTCAGGTGGGCAAAAACAAAGAATCTGCCTGGCCAGGGCCCTGCTTAAAAAGCCGGAAATATTGATTCTTGATGATTCAACTAGCGCAGTTGATACCAAAACAGAGTCTTTTATTTTAAAAGCGCTGCGAAAATACTTACCCGCTACCACCCGTCTGATCATTTCGCAGCGCATTGTATCAGTTAAAGACGCGGACAAAATTATTGTTATGGATGACGGCATGATCTCCGCAATTGGCACTCATCAGGAGCTGCTCAGAGATAGCCGGATTTACCGTGAGGTTTACCAATCCCAGGGTGAAGGGGGGCGTCACATTGCCTAGACCGATGAGACATGGATCGCTGGCCCAGGGTAAACCGGACCTGAAAAAATTCAGCCCCCAGACCCTGAAAAGATTGTTTAATTACATCAAAACCTATAAACTGCTGCTTGCTCTTGTCGTGCTGTTTATCATTATAAGCGGCCTGACTTATGCCATGTCGTCACTTTTCCTGCAAATACTTATTGACGATTATATCGCACCGCTACTCCTTGAAGCAGTGCCCAACTTTAGTGGGCTGTTCAGGTTAATTGCCATTATGGGGGCAGTTTATCTTACCGGGGCCCTGGCCACCCTCTTCTACAACCGCATCATGGTTAATGTGGCCCAGGGAGTGCTTAAAAAAATACGTGATGATATGTTTACACACATGCAATCACTGCCTATACGCTTTTTTGATACACGCAGCCATGGCGATGTTATGAGTTACTATACTAACGATGCTGATACACTACGCCAGATGATAACCATGAGCCTGCCGCAAATTATCTCTGCCTTAGTTACTGTAACCTCAGTTCTGCTGGCCATGCTCTACCTGAGTTTCTGGTTAACTATTTTTGTGTTAATCTTTGTGGTGGCCGCTTTCCAGCTTCTCCGTTACCTGGTAGGCCGCAGCGGCACATATTTTGTCCGCCAGCAGCAGTCGCTCGGCAATATCAACGGGTATATTGAAGAAATGATCAGCGGCTTGAAAGTAGTAAAAGTATTCAACCATGAAAAAGAGGTTAAAAAGGTATTTGACCGGAAAAATGAAACGCTATGCAACGATTCCACCGAAGCGAACAAGTATGCCAATATTTTGATGCCGGTTATGCACAATCTCGGTTACGCGCTATATGTTCTGATTGCAATTGTCGGCGGTATACTGGCCATTAACGGCTTAACCAATTACAGCCTTACCGGAGCCGGGGCCATCTCACTGGGCATTATTGCCTCCTTCCTGCAGCTATCAAGGAATTTCATCAACTCGCTGGCCCATGTCACCCAGCAGATCAACTCGATCATCATGGCCCTGGCCGGAGCCGAAAGAATCTTCAGCCTGCTCGACGAAAAAAGCGAAGTGGATAACGGAACAGTTACCCTGGTCAATGCCCAAAAGAAAAACGGCGTGCTGAACGAGGCAAAACATCGAAGCGATTTTTGGGCCTGGAAGGTGCCTTCCACGGACGGGCAGATAATTTACACTGAACTTAGGGGAGAAGTGAGCTTAAACGAAGTAGATTTCGGTTACGCGCAGGACAGCCTGGTGCTGCACGATATTACTCTCTACGCTGAACCAGGGCAGAAAGTGGCTTTCGTAGGCGCTACAGGAGCAGGCAAAACCACCATAACCAACCTGATTAACAGGTTCTACGACATAGCAGACGGCAAGATCCACTACGATGGAATCAACATCAACAAAATAAGAAAAAACGATTTGCGCAGTTCACTGGGCATGGTCCTGCAAGATGTACACCTCTTTACCGGAACGGTAATGGAAAATATCCGCTATGGCAGACTGGACGCTACTGATGAGGAGTGCATCGAAGCGGCAAAACTGGCTCACGCAGACAGTTTTATCCGCATGCTGCCCAAGGGGTACGACACCATCCTCTCCGGTGACGGCAACAGCCTTTCCCAGGGGCAAAAACAGTTGATCTCCATCGCCCGGGCTGCTGTTGCCGATCCGCCGGTCATGATTCTTGATGAAGCAACTTCCTCTATCGACACCCGCACAGAAGCAATTGTGCAAAAGGGCATGGACTCCCTGATGCACGGCCGAACAGTATTTGTAATTGCCCACAGGCTTTCAACCGTGCAAAATGCCGATGTAATTATGGTTTTGGATGAAGGCAGAATTATTGAAAGAGGTAGTCACGATAAGCTGATCGCCGAAAAAGGCCGCTATTACCAGCTTCATACCGGGGCTTATGAACTGGAATAAAAAATAAGAAATAGCTAAAATGGTAACTTATATAGATAACATTTTGCCATTTGCGGCCAATCATATTATAATATGAAATATAATATGAAATACTATTAGTAACCAGCTTTCCACAACATGACAAAAACAAAGCACATTCTTAATCCGTCAGGCCTGCCTTATCTTTGCATCTGCTCTTTTTTATATAGGTGATAATATGTCTGATCATAATAAAACAGGTTTTGAGGATATCCAGAAGCAGTTGGACCTCTTTGAGCCACTGATTGAAACTTTCAATGCCGCTATCTGCTGTTTTAATCCACAGGGTCAAATCTTAACAGCCAACCAATTTTTCATTAAACTATTCGGAGATGATACCGAGTGGAAAGAGAAAAACATCTCTAATTTTTTAATGGATAAGACGGGCAGCACTGAAGACATCCCGGGTAAAATAAAAGACGGTAATATCATCGAAAATGAAATAAAGATATTAACACAGACAGGAAAAACAACTTTTCTACGCTCCATATACGGCCCCTTGCGTCTCGATCAGCATTTAATCGGCGGTTACGCTGTTTATATCGATACCACAAAATCCCGCGAACAGGAAACCAGAATAAGAGAAAGAGACAACCGTCTGCGGGCCTTAGTTAATGTTACCAAGGACGGAATTGCCATTATCAATCAGAACCACAAGGTGTTGGAAGCGAACAAGCAGTTCTGCGAAATGCTCGGTTACAACCCTGAAGAAGCAATCTCCCTGCACACCTGGGATTGGGAAGCTATTTACACAGAAGAACAAATAAGGAAAGCGTATGCCGATCTATCACATGTGAATCATATTATAGAAACCAGGCACCGCCGTAAAGATGGATCATGCTTTGATGTTGAAGTGAGCATGACCGGTACGGTAGTAGACGGACAAAACGTGGTTATAACCGTATGCAGGGATATCAGCGAAAGAAAAGAAACAGAAAAAGCTTTAAAACAGAGCGAGGCCAAGTTCAGGTCTTTCGTGGAAAATGCCAGTGACCTGATTTTTACACTGAGTAATAGCGGCCTTATCACCTATGTTTCGCCGAATATAACCCGCTTAACCGGTTATGCCCGGGATGAAATTGAAGGTAAACCGTTATTGGATTTCTTACACAGTGATGATCACGACACATACCAACTGTTTATAGAAAAAGCTTTCAAAAAGAAAACAGTGGAAAGCCCGATTGAGTATAGAATTCACAATAAAAAGGGGAAATACACCTGGAATGCCCTGAATGGCAATATTGATCTTACCAATAAAGATGAACCGGTATTTATTGGGATATCACGCAACATAGATGAGAGAAAAAAATATGAAGAAAAGCTGCACTACCTAAGCCAGCACGACCAGTTAACCGGTTTATATAACAGGAATCCGTTCGAGTATGAAATGAGCCAGCTGGAAGAAAACCCGGAGTATCCCCTCTCTTTTCTATCCTGCGACCTGAATAATCTTAAGAAAATTAACGATACATATGGCCATCCCCAGGGTGACGAACTGCTGAAAGCCACAGCCCTTTTGCTGAAGGAATCTCTGAGAGAACAGGACCTGGTTGCCCGTCTTGGTGGAGATGAGTTTGCCGTTATTCTAAAAAAAGCCGACGAAAAAACCTGCAGCGAGATAATCGAAAGAATAAATAAATCAATTGCCAAATATAATAAAGAAAGCATCCTAAGCGAAAACATCCAGCTTGCAATCGGCGCGTATACCGTTTACGACAACAATACAACCCTGAAAGAAGCTTTTAAGATTGCGGATGATAAAATGTATATTGATAAGGCCAGGGTTAAGCAAACATATACCTGACATCCAGATAATATTAGTTGTTTACCTGGTCAGTAACCGCTTGCAATCTGCTCACTTTTTCCCCTCGATTATTTAATCATTCCGATACAAAGAGTATAATATGTGGTATTATTACTGTTGTTGCAAGTGACAAAGTACAGGAAGTGATCTGTTGACAAGTGAAAATATCCACCGCCTGATGATTGACCAGCGTGAAATTATCCTGATCGGCACGGCCCATGTATCCAAGTTGAGTGCAGACGAGGTTAAAGAGGTAATCGAAACTGAGCAGCCCGACACGGTATGTGTTGAACTGTGCCAATCCCGCTACCAATCAATTACTGATACCGATCGTTGGAAGAATACCGACATTATAAAAATAATCCGTGAAAAAAAAGCCCTGCTTTTGCTGGCCAACCTGGCCCTATCCTCTTACCAGAAACGTCTGGCTAAAAAATTCGGAATCCAGCCCGGACAGGAAATGATCCAGGGCATTAAATCTGCAGAGGAAACAGGCGCTGAGCTGTGCCTTGCCGACCGCGATATTCAGGTTACCATGCTTCGTTTATGGCGCAGTATATCTTTCTGGGGCAAGTTAAAACTATTTTTTCAGCTGCTGCTCGGGATCTTTTACGACGAAGAGCTGACCGAGGAAGAGATGGAAAAAATGAAAAGCAAGGATATGTTAAGCGCTGCTCTCGATGAACTGTCCCGGTCATTCCCCCAGCTGAAAGCGATCATAATAGACGAACGGGACCGCTTCCTGGCTCAGAAAATCAAAACTGCCCCGGGTAATAAAGTGGTCGCCGTTCTGGGAGCCGGACACATTCCGGGCATTAAGGAAGAAATAAACAATGACCACGACCTGGATCAACTATCGAAGGTGCTCCCTCCACCCAGGGTAACCAAATTCATCGCCTGGAGCATCCCGGTTCTGATTATTGCCCTGATCATCTCCACATTTTCCGTTGACAGGGCAACCGGCATTGAACAGATAGTCACCTGGGTTTTATGGAACGGTTCATTAGGAATGGTTGGAGCGTTGATCGCCCTGGCCCACCCCCTGGCCATCTTAACCGCCCTTTTGGCCGCCCCGATCAGCTCGCTCAGCCCCCTGCTGGCCGCAGGCTGGTTCGCCGGTTTAACAGAAGCCCTGGTCAGAAAACCAAATGTTAATGACTTTGAATCCCTTGCTGAAGATGTCCACTCTTTAAAAGGATTCTGGCGCAACAAGGTAACCCGTGTTTTACTGGTAGTGGTTTTAGTAAACCTGGGCAGTACGGCAGGAACAATTATCGGCGGGGCGGAAGTAATCAGCAGATTTGTCAGCACATTCTTCGGCTAAAGGTCACCCTGGCCTTCAGGGTTGGAACTAAAATAATCCATTTGCAGGTATTGTGCGAGAAGCAGGCCTAAACAGGATCAGGCCCGCTTTTTCTTATTTTTTCCAGGCAGGCGGTATCATCGTTATGACTGAGCGTTTTAAGGGTCTTCAGGTGAATAGTTACACCAAGGCCAATCACGGTGAGCAGAATGGTAATGTAAAGGTTCGAAACCATAAACATTGAAACAAACAGGGCTGACCAGAGGAATACCAGGGCACAGATTTTGGCCCTCCTGGTTACTGCCCGGTAAGTCATGTAATTGTAGATATAGCTACCGCAAACCGGGTGATTGATTAACCACTCGTACAGTTTTCGTGAACTGCGGATGTAACAGTAAGCAGCCAGGAGCAATAAAGGTGTTGTCGGCAGCAGGGGCAGAAATATCCCGATTACGCCAACAGCAAGCGAAAGGGTTCCACCGGCAATCAGCAGGTATTTTTTTAATAGATCCAGTTTTATCATCCTTCTATTATTCGAATCTTCTACTTGTAGCCCAAAAACTTACTTTAAATATACAGCAGAAATAAATGTGTATCAAATATTAATGGCGATCGGCCATGAAATACCCGGAAAGCAGCGCTGTAACCGGAACAGCAGCAATCAGCCCGATGCTGCCGGCAATACCGCGCACAAATTCGGTCGCGATAATATCCATGTTGATTACCTTGAGCCAGTCTATCTCGTAACCCATCACCAGCAGCAGCATGGGTATTGCTGCTCCCACGTAAGCCAGAATCAGGGTATTGGCCATGGTTCCCATAACATCTCGACCGACATTAAAGGCCCCGCGGGTAAGATCACTGAAGCGAATATCAGGCCGGGCTTCCTTTATTTCCGCCGCTGCCGAAGCGACAGACATGCCGATATCTGTTATCGCCCCCAGTGAACCGATAATAATGCCGGCAAAAAGCAAACCGCGGAAATCAATGGTATGGTCCATAAAATACAGCATCTGCGCTTCATGAGTGCCGAAACCGGTAAGTTTAGCCATACTGCCCGCCCAGAAAGCCATCAGGCCGGCTACAACCACCCCGGCAACCGTACCCATAATGGCAACTAGCGATTTTACGTTAAAACCGCCGATGATAAATAAAGTAACCATAATAGCAACTACAGCCACCCCAACGGCAAGCCAGATTGGGTTGAACCCCTGAAGCAGCAAAGGGAGCAGCACCCCAAAAACAAGCGCTATGGTAACCGCCAGGGTAATAATCGTTTTCAGGCCTTTCATCCTGCCAACCAGAAGCAGAGCCAGAACAAACACAATAACCAGGTAATAGACACCCCGGTCGCGAGCCATATCCTGAACATAAGCCTGGTCGAAAGAACCCTCTTCCCCCATGGTTACAACAATCACTTCCTGGCCCGGTTCCAGTAAAAAATCGTAGACCGGGTCGCCGGCGAAGTAAGTATTATAGATGGTTATCTCTTCACCCCTGTAAGGTCCGCTGGTCAGGCGCACCTTTACTTCCTGCTCGATAACCGAATAGTATTCATGCTCCTGTTCTTCCGATTCATGAACCTCGAGGACCTTGCCCCGGTAAAAATGTTCTTCCTCGTAAAACTCATATTCATATTCGCCCTGACCTAGTGCGGTAAGCGGAGCCAGGAATATTAATATAATAATAACTGCAAGCAATGCTGTTCTTTGTTTTTGCATGATTAAATCACCTGCTTTAATCTGATTAATAAAGTGCTTTTAACCGCTATACCTACTGGCCGGTAAATAGCTGCGTGTAATAATGAGTGCCGTCGCTTTTCATTTTAATACCCACGCCAACATGGGTGAAGCGCCTGTCGAGGATATTTGAACGGTGTCCGGAAGAACCCATCAGCGAATCATGGGCAGCGCTTACACTGCCGTTTGAATTCATGGCCAGGTTTTCACCGGCGCAGCGGTAGCTGACACTGTAACGCTTCAGCAGCCCGCCCAAGTCGCCATAAGTAGGCGATTGATGGCTAAAATAATTATTATTAACCATGTCGCTGCTTTTAGCCCGGGCCGCACTGGTTAACTGGCTGTTAACCTGCAGAGCCGGCACACCGGCATTAATCCTGGCCTCATTGATCATATTAATCATCTGCTGTTCCTTGCTGCTGAGTGAAACCGAACCTGCCGCCGGTTCCTGCTTTTGCTCAGGTTCTTCCACCCTGCTTTCAGCGGGTTGAGCAGGTTGTTGACCTGTTCCGGTTGGATTATCCTGCGAGCTGCCGCTGCTGCTTCCTGTCCCTGTGCTGCCGTTTTCACCTGTTGTTGCTGCCGGTTGGTCCTGCTGAACCGTCTGATCAGCAGGGGGGGGTTCCTCACCCGATCCGCTTTCGGCAGCGTAATCTGCTTCCGAGCCTGCAGGAGGAACATCCTTGCATTCAACAGAAAAATCAATTTCCTCTTTCAAGTCGGAACAAAGGTAGCTGTAGTAATTAACCCTATCCTCATTACAGCTTTCCGTGGATGAAGAATCCTCTCGAATAATCTGCCCTGTCTGCAGTGTCCCGCCATCGGTAATATAAAGCAGGAAGGGTAAAAGAAATGTTAAACCGGCAAATATGAATAAATGCAGATACTTTTTCAGGGACACCTGTCTTTTCCTCCAACATTAACAAAAGAATATAAAGCACTTACAAACTGCTTCTTTAATTATTCTTCCTCACGGGCCTGGCCGTTTGTGCCAAGCTCGCGCTGCACAACTGGCAAATCACGGTTTGTAATAATACCGAGCAGCTTTTCAGATATTTCTCCATGCTGGGTAATCAAAACAGCTTCAAGCTTTCGCCCTTCCTGCTGCCAGTGATAAAACAGGTTGGGAATATCAAAAAGGGACATATTTACTGATACAATTTCATAATTTTTTTCGTGACCAACCTTTTCAACTACATTAAGAACTGTTGTGTTCTCAATATCGGGTGAATGTCCTTCAAGAATCAAACCCATCCATTTAACAATCATGTTCGAAGTAAGCAAGCAAACCAGCTTGCCCTGGTCGTCAATTACCGGCGCCTGGGTGTATGACATACGACTGAATTCCCTTATGGCTCTTGAAACAGGGTAAGTGCAGGATAAGGTGAGCACTTCCTTAAGAAAAAGCGGCGATACCTTCGGTGGTTCAAGCAGCAGCTCGGCAATCCGCTCGATTTTTGTCACCACTTCATCTGTGGGCACGGCAATAATTTCTCCCCCGGCCCGGTCATGAACAATGGCGTTGCGCAGTTCGCTGTATTCCCTTAAATCAAACCTGTAACGCTCTACCACCGGACTGATGCGGGCACTCTTGTCAACCAGCTCAAAAAAGCGGCGATGGTCTTTCAGGTTCAGCAGCCGCTCCATCTCATGCTCTATAGCAGCATATGCATTTAAAAACTTATTAGCATTATCTGTTTTTTGTTCCGGCATAAGTTCCTCCTGCCAATAATTATCTTATATTATAACATGGTAATCAGGGTGATATAAAAATCAACCACCCTGCCCAGCTTTTCAACCGTAATCTTTTCATCAAGCCCGTGAATGCTGCGCAATTCCTCTTTGCTCATCTCGATCGGCGAGAACCTGAGCACATTGTCACTGATAGCGCAGTAATGCCGCGAATCAGAGGCCCCGAGCATAATGTAAGGAGTGACAATAGTCCCCTTAAATACATTTTCAACCGCAGCGGAAAGCCTTTGATAAGCATCGGATGATGTATCCGATGAAGGTGAAGCGTTGTGCCCCTGCACCATGTCAATCCGCAGCTTCAGCCCTTCTTCGCTTTTAACCGCTTTTTCCGAAGCTGCCGCAGCCAGATCCCTTACATGTTGAAGGGCGCTTTCCCGGGAATCAATCGCTGCCAGACGCAGGTTTGCCACTGCGCGTACCCTCTCCGGGATAACATTACTGGCATCACTGCCCTCGATCATGGTAAAGACACTTGTTGTGCGGCAAAGAGCATTTAACTCCCTGCTGATCAGGGGCAGCAAAGCAAGCAGCAGGGGCTTGAAAAACCACAGGTTGGCAAAAATAATTTTAAAGGTGAAAGGCATATGGCCGCCCAAAACGGTAAACATCTCCCTGACTACAAGAGGCAGGTGGGCCTTAAAAGGATTCTTTTCAACCTGCAGGATTATTCTACTCATAACCCCCATCGGGTTTTGCCTTCCCGGTGTTGATGAATGACCGCCGCTGCCCTCCAGGACAACCTCCAGGTCCATCACCCCTTTTTCAGCCATGCCGACCACCGCTATAGGTTTCTTAACCCCCGGGAAAATATCCCTGACAATTGCCCCGCCTTCATCAAGAACCATCTCGGGGCGCACTCCCCTTTCTTTAAGGGTTTCAACTATTGCCGGCGCCCCACCCCCCATGGTTTCCTCGTCGTGGCCAAAAGCAAGATAAATATCCTGGTCGGGATAATAACCGGCAGCCAGCAGGGCTTCAACCGCCTCGAAAATTGCGCATAAAGTGCTTTTTGTGTCGATAGCCCCACGCCCCCAGATCACCCCGTCTTCGATCAACCCTTCGAACGGAGGCCTGCTCCACTGGCTGCCGTCAGCCGGGACTACATCGTAATGGGCCATCAGCAGCAGGGGTTTTTCACTATTTCTGCCTGCCCAGCGATAGAGCAGCGAATGTTCCTGAATTAACTCATGTTCAAGTTTTTCATGGGTCAGGGGATAGAGTTCCGCCAGCAGTTCCCTCAGGCGGACAAACTCCGCGTAACCGTCTTCTCCATCTTCACGTTCTTCAGTTTTTGGCAACACTGTCTTACAGCTAATCATCATGGCCAGGTGGCGCGCCGCCTCGTTTTTATCCACCCTGGCTGCCGTTTCAAGGTTGGGGAAAAATTTTTCCTTTTCAGCCGGCGGTTTTAGCAGGACCGCCCTGGTCAACAACACAGCCAGCAGTACTGCAATAATTCCTGCAACAGTGGCTAAAACCATCACTACCGCCTCCTTTAAATCATCTTCCTGTTATACATAAACCGGGCCGCCCCAATTGCCGAGAGGGCGCTGACCGGGATTAATATACCAACGGGAGCAGAGGGAGCGATCATAAAGATCACTACCATCAGGGCTACCGGAACAACAGCCAGCTTCCAGTTCTTCGATATGTAGAGATAGCCAAGCGCGCCAAACAGGGCGGGCAGTATATTCTCAAAAGCAGGTTGCAAAACCGGGGATGCCAGCACCGGTGTAAGCTGAACAAAGAGTAAAACCCCAATTACCAGGACAAGATTTGTAACCAGTGAAGAAGCTGCCACAGCAATTGTTGATATGACCTCGCCTTCATCAGATCCCGGTTCAATACCGGTTACCTCCATGGCGTTGAGGGCACAGGGAACTTTCAGGTTGGTCAGGTTACCGGTGGTAAAAGCAAGATAGGTAGCCCCGCTGCCCAGCATGGGTGAAAAGGTAATTACCTCAATAATGCCGATCGGCACGTAAATCATCATAATCGGCAGCAGACCGCCCATCAGGGAACCAAAAGTAGGCCAGACACTGTAATTGATCGAGATCACGAAGGGCACAGCGAGGATCACCAGCAGGGCCAGTAACATCCAGATGCGGCCCATTCTATGAATTGACTGCTCATATTGTTCATGATCAAGCGTTCTGTTATTCATTCTACATACCTCCCAGCAGGCCCGAATAGAAAATAGCCAGGGCCATGGCCCCGATCATGCTTAACGGCAGGGCAAAATCTTTAAATAATTTTATCCCCGCTTTCTGTTCCAGGGCTATGCAGATCACCATCAGCAGGGCCGAAGAGAAAAGAGTCAGGATAGAAATAAGACCGCCGGCCAGGGCGCTGCCAAGGAAAGAGCTGATCAGGCCTACAAACATAGCCGTTATTAAAATTGTCCCCCAGCGGTTATCTTCTACTTTGATCTTTTTAACCTTACCCTGCAGTTTTCTGAAATAAGCAATAATAAAAATCGGCCCGGACATAATTCCCAGGGTCATCACCCAGGTAATCACTGAAAATACCGGCATAGGCAGTTCAGAAGACATCAAGCTCGCTCCCACGGCCTGGGCCGCCGCTTCGGCAGCAGGAAGTTCATAGGTTACCGCCCCGATTACCGAAAGCCTGATCCAGGGCAAAGCCAACCCCAGGGCTCCTGAGAGGGTAAGCATGGTCAGGAGGATAGAAAGCGAAGGGACAAGGGTAAAAACAGCGCTCGACACCACCGCCTTACGCATAACTGCCGGTTCAACCCCCCTGCGGTATCCTTCCTGCCAGGCTTTTCTCATAAAAAATATCGACTGTACCGTGACAAAAATTGCAACTATTGCACCCAGAACGAACATAAAGGTACTGTTTCTGTAGTCAATCATTTATCATCCTCCTTACCGATATTCTTGCTATTGGCAGAAGCCAGAAGAACATTTCTATGCTCTATATGTTATCATAGTAGGCAAAGAAAAGCAGGATCACTTATCCGGGAGGCCCCTGATGAATAATTGTGTTTTTTGCCAACGCAAATCAATGGAGATTATCGCAGAAAATGATCTGGCCCTGGCTTTTTATGATGCCTGCCCGGTCAGCAGAGGACACACCCTGGTTATTCCCAAAAGACACGTGGAAACTTACTTTGAGGCCAGTGCTGAAGAACAGGCGGCTATCAGCATGCTGGCCGGTGAAGTAAAACAATTGCTTGACAACCTGCATAAACCCGACGGTTACAATATCGGCATAAACTGTGGTTATGCGGCCGGACAAACTATATTTCATTATCACATTCACATAATTCCGCGTTACCTGGGCGATGTCAAAGATCCCAGGGGTGGGGTACGTAAAGTTATCCCCACCCGCGGACACCTTGAAAAATTAAGCAATAACCGCCAACTATAATCTTCTCAAAGCGACACCGGCTCCGGGAGCTTTCTTTCTATAAAACTTTTTATCTCTTCGGCAGGTCAGAAAGGTTTTGCCATGCCCGCGTCGAAGTATTAATTTAAGGTTACCAGGCCGGGCAGCCTAAAGACTGCCTGCATTACCCCGGGTACCTTTTTCATCTCAGCCCGTTGTTAAAACTACTATTTAACCAGGAGAAATTTTTCTTGCATAAACTTGTCAGAAACATTTATATATTTGCCGCCATTACTGTTATTATTTTTATCAGCTCCTGGTACTGGCAATACCACCAAACCAGCCGCAGAGTGGAAGATAGCGCCCGGCAGCTGGCTGAAATGTCAGTATGCTCTCTTAACCGGGACGTCAGCATGCATTTATCTCAACAGGCGGCGGTTATCGGGGCTGCTGCCACCTTTATATCCAGCCGGAACTGGGAAAATGAAGATATACTGGCCTACCTGTCAGCTCTCTTGGCAGACAACGAAAGTTTCGTCTCTATTTACTACGGAACATCTGCCAACCAAATGATCAATGCCAGCGGCTGGCAGCCTCCTGAGGATTTTAACCTGCGGGAAAGACCCTGGTATCAAAAAGCGAGTATCGAAAAAAATACGGTATTTACCGAAGCCTTTCTCAATGCCAGCCGTGACCGGCTTGTTTTTACTATTGCCTGTCCGGTTTACAGTGGAAATAACCAGCTACTGGGTGTTGTCGGTGGAGACGTTGATATTAACAGCATTGCCGCCCTGATCAACAAACGCAACCCCGAAAACGAAGGTTTCTCTTTTTTGGTTGACAGTAAGGGCAACATGATGGCCCATCCCGAAATCAGCTATCAACCCGGTTCAACGCTGGTTGACGTGGAAGAATACTACGGCGACATGATCAGCCAGCTGTCCGTCACCACTTCCGGGGAAACCGTTTTTCCCCCGGCTGAAGTGGAAGGTTATATTGCCTATCACCCCCTGGAAGGCACTGACTGGCAACTGGGCACCTATATACCACTGAGTTTTTTTCCGGAATTTCCTGGAACGTAAGCGGTTACCTGCTGGCTGCGTCAGCCACGACCCTTTTGGTATTCCTGCTCTTTGTCTATTATCACAACCGCTGTATCCATAAACCGCTGCTTGAATTTGAAAATAGCCTCCTGAGAGTTGATGTCGAAAATTCGCTCTCCTACAGGCTGCCCGAAACCGGCAAAAGTGAGTTTGCTCCCCTGGCCGGAACAATCAACAGCCTCCTTGATCAAATAGAGGATTACCTGCAGAAAGCAGAAGAGAACGAACAGTCGTTAAAAAAAGCCAACCATGAGCTGGAAGAAATTTTAAAAGAACTGACCAATGCGGAAGAAGCTCTTGACTACAGCGAAGAAAAACTATATTACCTCAGTTACCACGATCAGCTGACCGGGCTTTATAACCGCTCCTTTTTCGAGGCAAAACTGCTCCAGTTGAGTAAAAAACCCGAGTATCCAGTATCAATTATATCAGCCGATATCGACGGGTTAAAACTAATTAACGATACCATCAGCCAGAGTGCCGGCAATAAACTGGTCAGGCAGTGCGCTTCAATTATCAGCGATGCCCTCGATGGAACTGGCATCCTGGCCCGGGTAGGCGGGGATGAGTTTTCAGCTATATTGCCCCTGACCGGCAAAACAGAAAGTGAACATATTATCCGACAGATTCGTTACCAGGTAGCCCTGTACAACGATGAAAACAACAACCTGCCGCTCAGCCTGTCGCTGGGAGCCGCCACAGCCGAGGATAAAAGCACATCCCTGAAAAAACTGTTCAAGCAGGCAGATGACTTCATGTTTCGTAACAAACTATATCACGGCGCTGTTGCCCGCAACGGCATAGTTCAGAGTCTGCTGACTGCCCTGGCCGAAAGAGACTATTTTACAGAAGGACATGCCAGGCGTCTTGAACAACTCTGCCTGAAAATAGGGGAAAAAATGGGGCTTGCATCTCACCAGCTTACCGACCTGGCCCTCCTGGCCCAGGTCCATGATCTCGGTAAGGTAGGAATTCCGGACAACATTCTCTATAAGCCCGGCCCGCTGACCGAAGAAGAATGGGAAATCATGAAGCAGCATCCCGAAAAAGGCTACCGGATCGCCTCATCAGCGCCGGACCTCTCCTCAATTGCCAACCTGATTCTTCGCCACCACGAACACTGGGACGGTGGAGGTTACCCGCTGGGGCTGAAGGAAATAGATATACCGATTGAATGTCGTATCCTTGCTGTAGTTGACGCTTATGACGCCATGACCAACGAACGGCCATTTAAAAAACCGGTAAGCAGTGAAGAAGCCCTTTCCGAGTTGGAGCGCTGCGCCGGCAGCCAGTTTGATCCAGAAGTAGTGGAAATATTTCTGAAAGAAGTTAAAATAATAGACAGCGGGATTAAAATAAACCCCCTCTTTTCCAATTACTAGCCTTCCACAGGCTGGTCTGTTAACTAAATGAACAAATAACTTTATATGCACGGCATGAAGAATAAATTAAGAAGACAGATAAACTGACCAGTTTGGAGGCCCTGGGATGGGAAAAAGCCTTAATTTTGTCTCACAGGCAGATAAGATGGAAATTTACGGCAGCTTATGCAAGGATAACCCTGCCCTGGAAATTTATCGCAGCAACAATATCGATATAATGATCACCCGCGCACCCGTCGAAGTCTGTTCCAACGAGCATGATCATGAAGGCTACGAATTTTTCATACCATTTTCTCTTTCTCCCATAACCGCTACTCTTACGACGGGATCAAAATCAAATATATCCAGAGCTTTGGCCCTTTTTCCAATTAACCCGGACCAGGGCAACAGGTTAAAGGAAGAGTTCACCCCCTGCAGCTCACAGCGTCTCTATATCCGTAAAAACTATCTTCAGCATATTGCGCACGCTGTATGCGGTGTCAGGGAAGTTGTTTTCGACTGCCAGGCTAACCCCTGCAGTAAAAAGCTGAAACGCCTGATCAGGCTGTTTGTATCAGAAGCGCGCGAGCAGCAGTCCGGATACCGGTATGTCCTGGATAGCATCAGCACCCAGATTGTTATTGAACTGCTTCGCAGCACCGGGAACAACACCCGCAGCAGGATGAACTGCAGGGAAACAGGCGCTACCGAGAGCATCCTCAGGGCCATTGACTATTTGAATGACCATTACAATAAAAACTTTTCTAACACCGAACTGCTGAGTATAACCAACCTGAGCCCCTACTACTTCATACGCCTTTTTAAGAAAGAAACGGGGAAAACCCCCCATGAATACCTGCTTCACCTGAAAATTGAAAAAGCAAAAGAACTGCTTACTTTCAGCAGTTACTCCATTACAGAGATATGCTTCCTCTGCGGCTTTTCGGAACACAGCCACTTCAGTAAGGTTTTCCGCAAAATCACCGGAACCTCCCCAATTGCTTACCGCAAAGCGGTAAAAAACAGTACCTGACCAGCAGAGCAATAATGAACAACTTTTCAGCAATTTCTTCATAGCAGTCTTAACCGTAAAAGAGCTATTATTTATATAATTGCTCTGTTACCCTGCTGAAAAAATATAGCGAAGGGAGTGGGTTGTATGGCAAAAAATAAATTCCCCCTGGAACCATCGGAAAAGGAACTGGGAACCTGGACCACCAGCTTGATTGTTCCCGATGCAGGACACTATCTCGGAGACCTGACTATAACCGACAGGAGAATTATCTATCTATCCAAGTTCGACACATCCCTGAACGCCATTTTGGACAAAGCTTTTTTCAGGGTAATTGATGAAGAGCAGTACCTTGTAATCCCGCGAGATAAGATTCAAAGCATAAAAGCAAAAAAAAGCATGCTCAACAAAAAGGTAATCCTCAATACAGATGATAACCGGGAGTTAATAATCGATTATGGGATGCTTTCCATAGATTCGATTATGAAAGCCCTGGAAAGCAGTTAAGATACTATCCGGACAGGAGGGCATAAAATTTGGAATACCTTGCTTTGGTGGTTATTCTCGGAGGACTCAGTGTAATGGCCTACTTCCTGACCAAGTCGGGGAAAGAATCAGAAAACAAGCGGGCCGAAGTTGCACAGGCACGGGGTTGGGATTATGCACCCAATAACAATACCGTTGTCCTTAATATCCCGGACGAAGAAAGAAACATCAGCTACCGGCTGAGTGGGTTAACCAGCCAGGGCAACAGGTGGGAGATGGTAGCCAGGCATCTTAAAAGTATTGAAAAAACCTCTGACACAAAGTTACAACTCGGCTCTTCAACAGAACTGACCATAGATAAAAGATACCAGGACTACTTCCTTATCATGCCGCATGACGGCATCACCCTGCCCGATTTTATTTTGGCAGAACTATTCAAACGGCTTGACTTCCCGGTTGATATTCCGCGGGTTAAAGATGAGGATTTGCCTGATAAACTAACCCGGAAGTATGCTGTCTATTCTTTAAACCCGGCCGGCCTCAATTTATTAACAAAAGCAGCCGACCACCTGGAAAACTGGTGGGCAAAATACCCGGGTAAATATAAAGCATTAATTATGGCCGGTGGCCCGGAAGGGGTTAAGGTGCGTACGGAGATGCAGGTTGATAAAGAAACTGATATGGAGTTTTTTGTCGATACGGCGCTGGCCCTGGCCGATTAAAAACTATTACGCCCTGCAAACTGTATATGCAGTTTAACCGGGCTGACTATAAAAAAATAAAAGGAGAGTGAAATAATGTCTTTAAAAAAACAAAACAGGTGGTCATTACTTATCCTGGTATTAGCCATGATTGCGCTAATGCTCTTACCCGGCTGCGGCTCGGATGACAGCGCAGCCCCCTCTGAAAGCGGTGGAGATGCCCCCGAACCGGCAGCTGACCAGCCCGCTATTTCCGGTGATAGACATGAAACAGATAATGTTTCGATGATAATCGCCGACGGCTGGGAAGTTATGGATATCGACGGTGGGATACAAGCCTACAAAGGAATGAGCCGGGCAGTTGAAGTGTGGGTGCGGGGCTCGGGTATGGGTGATGATTCCGCCAGGGAATCTATCGAAAACTTTGCATCAAATTACGACGGAACCGATGTTCAGGAAATGAACATGCACGGGTTAACCTTCTACTACACTACTTTCGATTTTTCCGGAATGTTTCAGACCAAGTACAGCGCCATCAAGGATGGCCAGAAGGTTGAAATTACCCTGGCCGGGGAAGATCACCTGAACGATGGCGATACAATGGGTATGTTTAACTCGATCGTTCTGAAGTAAAGCTGCATTAAAGAGAAAACGGGGGCAGCCGCCCCCGTTTTTTTGTGCTTACAGCTTATATAATTGCTAAAAGCAATATACCGGCTACCGTACCAAAAACGGCGCCAAAAGTTCCGGCATGACCATTTCCGGAATTCTGGGCGCCTGGAATCAGTTCACCGAAAATAATGTAGAGCATGGCTCCGGCGGCAAACCCCAAGGCCAGCGACAGGAACAGCGGGGAGATAAAACCAAGACTGGCCCCGATAAAAGCTCCCAGCCCCATCGGCAGGCCGGCCATCGCGGTATAAAGCAGTATCCAGCGCAAACGCATTCCACCGGCGCAAAGCGGGCAGGCCATAGCTATTCCTTCCGGGATGTTATGCAGAGCTATGGTGAGGGCCAGGGTAAACCCGAGAGCGGGCGAAGCAACGTAACTGGCTCCTATAGCAATTCCTTCAGGAAGGTTGTGCATGGCAATACCCAGCCCCAGTATAGTTCCGGTTCGAATAAAACGGGCAAGCTCTTCGGTAGTTTCAAAAAAGTGAAAGTGCGGCATTTTTATATCCAGTAAAAGAATAAAAAGCACCCCGATCATCAATCCTATAAAAGCGCTGATAAAATTACCCGCTTCTATTGCTTCCGGCATCAGGTCGATTAAAACAATGGCCAGCATAATTCCCCCGGCAAAACCGAGAATAAAACTGAGCAAAATCTTGCCCGGATGCCTGACAAAAAGGGCAATAATCGTTCCCGACCCGGTTCCTATCACTCCGGCAGCCAGGCCGATCAGGGTAATAGTCAGCACTTCGTTCACAGTAGTTCCCTCCCCGCTCACATTTAAGACACCTGCTTATTATAGCTTTTTCACGGCCCTTAATCAACAACAGGGCTAACTTTACCCTGCCCATCCGGTATGTTAATAAATCTTAATAAATCTGCCGCTAAAATGCCGCTTCCGTTTTTTATACTATGGATGTAAAAGAAACACTGATTTTATACAAGGGAGGAAATAAAATGAAAAAAGCTATACTGTTTACCTTGATTTTAGTTGTTTCATTACTGGTGATGTCATCTGGAGTTATGGCCTATGGCGGTGGATACGGACAGCAGGAAGGTTCAGAAAACTGCCCCAGGGAAACTCTGACCGACGAAGAACAGGCAAGGTTTGACAAGGTTATCGAGAATTTCAGGTCAAAAATGGAAGCAATCAGGAACAGGCTCCAGACAGCCCGGGAAACCGGAAACAAAGAAGCATTTGACCAAGCACACAGCGACCGCCGTGAAGCAATGAACGAAAAACGTGAATCTCTAAGTGAAATAGTGCCCGAACTTAGCGAACGTTTTAATAACAGCGGAAAAGCAATGCGCAACGGAGGCTGGGAAAAAGGAAATAGCGGTTTCAACCGCTAAGCGTTAATTGGTTCTCCAATTTATCCGGCACCCAATTTAAGACTGGGTGCCGGATAAATTTATATTGTTATATAATACAACCAGTAGTTAACAGAGGGGTATCCTTTGATTATATTTTTTCCGGGAGCAGAATAATGCAGGTTATCTGGATAGTTGATGATGAGCAAAATATCAGGGATCTGATCCGACGCTACCTTGAAAAGGCCGGTTACAGGGTCCGTACTTTTGCCTCAGCCGAAGAACTGAGCAGTGCCCTGGTTGCGGAAACCCCCGATATGTTTGTTCTCGACATCATGCTGCCCGGTGCTGATGGCCTTACCCTCTGCCGGCAGATCAGGGGCAAGTACGACACCCCGGTTATTTTCGTTTCCGCCCGCGGCGAAGAATTCGACCGGGTGATCGGCCTGGAGCTGGGCGGGGACGATTACCTGGCTAAACCTTTCAGCCCCCGTGAGCTGGTAGTCCGGGTGAACAATATTTTCAGAAGGATGAAACCTGCCTCGCTCTCCGAAAAACCGCTAGCCCTTGGAAATGTAGTAGTCTACCCGGAACAGCGAAAAATTACCGTTAACGGTGAAGAAGTTTTATTTACCACCAGGGAATTCGATCTTTTTTCTCTCTTTGCGGCTGAACCGGGCCGTTCCTTCAGCCGCAGCCTCTTACTGGAAAAATTATGGGGTTATGATTACGAAGGCGATGACCGGGCAGTTGACGATGCCATTAAAAGAATCCGTAAAAAATTACGTGAGAAAGAAGCCCACCCGGTACTGGCTACCGTGAGGGGTTACGGGTACAGGCTGGATGTTTAAAAGAATATTTTTCGGCTACCTCACCGTTCTGCTAATATCATTTGCCATCCTGGCCGTAGCTTTCAGCTTTACAGTTCGCCAGTACCTTGTCAATGATACCATCGCCAGCCTGCAGCGGGTTGCCGAAACCCTTTCCGGGGCTGACCTGAGCCAGAATGCCCAGGGGGGCAGACATATGCGCGGGGCTTTCTTCAGCCAGGCCAACCGTATAGCTTATGCAGATTACATAATTATCCAGGAGAACGGTCTGATTATTAGCAGCAGCGATGAAGAGGAATACCCTCCCGGTGAATCCCTCTCCGAAAACGCCTTTTTCGACCTTGCATTTAGCCCGGACCTGGATAACAGGCTGGTTACTGGCAATTGTATTGCTGTTTCATACCCGCTTGCGCCTGATGGAAGACAAAACAGGGCAGCGCTGATCTTATACAGCCAACCCGACCTCCTGCTCCAGCTAAACCGGGCTCTCTTGGGGATACTGGCGCTCTCACTGCTGGCCGGCATTGCTGCTTCACTGGCAGGAGGTTTCTTTGCCAGCCGTTTAATTGTAAAACCCCTGAACCAGTTAAAAAGCCGCGCTCTCGAGCTTTCGAGAAGACGCTTCAGGGGCAGGCTTTCCATCAAAACCGGAGATGAACTGGAAGAACTGGCTGAATCCTTTAACGAAATGAGCGACCGTCTTGCCGCATATGACCAGGGCCAAAAAGAATTTTTCCAGAAGGCATCTCATGAACTCAAAACCCCTTTAATGTCTGTCCAGGGTTATGCCGAAGCAATCAGGGATGGCATTATCCCCCCCCGGGAAACAGAACGGAGCCTGGAGGTCATCATCAGGGAATCGCAACGGATGAAAGGTTTGGTTGATCAGCTTATCTACCTGTCAAAAGTGGAAACCCTGGAAGATGATTTCAAACCGGGCACTCTTGAACTGGTAGAAGCAGTGGAGGAAGCGGTCGAAGCCCTGCGCAGCCTGGCCCTGGAAAAAAACCTGGAACTGGAAATTAAGAGCAGCGGCATGAGCAAAAAAATCACAGGTGATAGTGAGCAGCTGCACCGACTGCTGCTCAACACAATCGGTAATGCAATACGTTATGCAAAACAGTCAGTAGCAGTTACAGTAAAGGAAAATTTAATTATTATAGAAGACGATGGGCCGGGCTTCCAGCCCGGTGAAGAAGAAAAAGCATTTAATCCCTTTTACAGCGGAAACAGCCAGGGCAGCGGACTTGGTTTGGCTATTTCCCGGGCAATTGTCAACAAGCACGGCGGCACGATCACTGCTGGTAACAGACCGGGGGGAGGAGGGCGGATTACAATCTACCTGCCAGGTTGTAAGTAATAAAGTAAAAACAAGCTTTAATTATGCATCTCCAAGAAAACATTAACAATTTCCGGATCGAACTGGCTGCCGGCGCAGCGGCGAATTTCCCCAACGGCCTCTTCCCTGCTCCTGGAATTACAGTATGGCCTGCCGCTGGTCATAGTATCGTAAGAATCAACTACCGAGAGAATACGGCATTCAAGTGGAATCTCGCTTCCCTTCAAACCAAGCGGGTAACCACTGCCATCCCAGCGCTCATGGTGTTTAAGAATTAACCCGGCCACGTTAGTCAGGTAATTGGAAGACAAAGCAATACGGTAACCTTTCTCCGGATGCTGCTTCATTATTGCCCATTCATTCTCGTTTAGCGGCCCTTCCTTATATATAATCGCATCGGGTATGCCAACCTTGCCCAGATCATGCACCTGGGAAAGCAACGCCAGGTCGGCCTGGCGGCGGGGCGACAAACCCAGTTCACGGCCCAGCTTACGGCACAGCAGGGCCAGCCGCCTGGCATGCCCGTCAACAATATAGTCTTTTTCAGCCAGGGCATTCATCAGGCTCTTCATAATCTTGCCTTTTGCCGAAGAACTGGGGGCGTATTTGTCGCGGTACATGGCATCGTCTGCCCTTTTAAAAAGCTCCTGGAAAGGCATGCTGTTGTCGTGCGCCGTTGCCATGCCCAGTGAAAGGCTTAAAAAAAGGTCTGGGTTGTTCCTGCAGTACTGCTTGACATTGGTACGAATACGCTTCATAATCCGGTCAGCTGTTTTTTCATCAGTTCCTACCAGTAGCGCCGTAAACTCATCACCGCCCACGCGAGACAGGATATCGGAACCGCGCAGTGAATCCTTCAGAACATCAGCTGCAGCCTTGATCAGCAGGTCTCCCTGATCATGCCCCATTGTATCGTTGATCAGCTTTAAACCGTTGATATCGGCTGAAATAAGTGTAACCGGGTAATCACGACCCTTGCTGATCCTTTTCAGCTCTTCTTCAAAGTAGTTGCGGTTGTAGAGGCCGGTCAGCTGATCATGCATACCGAGAAATTCGAGCTGCTGCTGAAATACTATTCGCTCTGTAATATCACGGGCAATACCACGAAAACCGCCGATCTTGCCTTCCCGGGTATTAAGCAGGGAAATTGATACTTCAATAAATATCGGGCTGCCGTCTTTTCGCGCCGTTTCCATCACAAAACCGCTGTCAGGTCTTCCTGTCTGGTAAACCAGCCTGAACTTGTTGAAAACAGTTGCAGGGTCTCTGCAAATGTCCAGATAGGTGATATCGGCAAACTCATCGCGGGTGTAACCGAACATGCGGCAGGCGGCGTCATTAAAAAAGGTCAGGCGGCCTTCCAGGTCTGCCTCGTAATAGCCTTCTTCTATGGTAGAAAGAATTTCACGATATTTATGCCCCGAACTGTAGGAATCTTCTTCAGGGAACGATTGCCCATTCAGTGGACGGATGGTGCCGGCCAGGATCAGGCTGCCTTTTTCACCTTTCATGAAATACGAGGAAACTGCGCACCGGCACAAACTACTATCGCGGCAGACGATATCTACCTGGTCAAAGTAAACCGCAGTTCCATCATCACCGGAAAGAAACAAATCGCCCCTGGTATTTATGCTTTCCTCAAAAGAGGGAAGCAGCGGGGGCGAAATAAAATGTTCAATGGGATAAGTGACCGCCTCGTGCTCCGGGTAACCGGTCAGCTTTTCAACGGAGGGGCTGATGCAGTGCCAGCTGCGCTTAGCGCAATCATAGCACCAGAGAACATCATGGCTGCTCTGATCCGCACCCGGATTCTCCTCTGCGGCTGCGGCATCAGGATAATCTTCAGACGGTTTCTGTTCCGGTTTATGTTTCTCTTTAATAACAAAACACCCCTGACAGACATTTTTATTGATCAGGGGTTATTTCGCCAAGTAAATATAATATTCCTCTTTCAAAAATTCGTAAGTTCTAAAAAGGATCAGGGTCTAAAGGAGAGTGAATTCAATACCGCTCAGTATCTCTCGGGCAGCCTGGT